>Ga0181590_10000185_pt1 | contig 45242 bp, 47 predicted proteins | sample 071ome_34_FD_132446 | JGI IMG/M metagenome (GOLD analysis project Ga0181590, IMG submission 132446) | Coastal salt marsh microbial communities from the Groves Creek Marsh, Skidaway Island, Georgia - 071411BT metaG (megahit assembly) | ecosystem: Environmental > Aquatic > Marine > Intertidal...
CTTCATTTTGTCATTTTCAATCATGGTCTTCAAACGACTACACGCAGTAACTTTTGTACTATGTGTAGTGTTGAAGCCTTTGCGGAATTTACGAACGTGTCCTTTGCGGATAGGCTCACTGACAAACAAACCCGGTATGTTTTCTTCTCCGTAGTCGTTTATAACGATTAGGGCAGCCTCGCCTAGTCCATTGTTCTCCACGCTCCAATAAATTCCTGTCGGGTTTTTTGTTTCTTGTTCTAGATATTTGCATATGTCTGCAAGTACTCTAATCTGTCCAGGAATAGCAGTTGTATTATGCTGCCATTCTGCAACTTGTTCGTATGTAGGAAGTTCAAAAACTTGTATTGCAGCAAAGTCGCCACCTGTACCCATTGAAGGATCAAGTGCAACAACATATGTGTATTGGCTTGTTGGCTTCTTGTACCAGCGTGTTTGTCCCATATTAAGTATAGGGTTGCCTCCCTCCATTGTAGCAAGATGAATACTGTTAATTAATGTTTCGTCAAATACTAAGAATTCACAGCCGTATTCACGGCGGAAACGTTCTTCGCCAATACGTCCAATTTCTGCATCACGCCAAGCATCATCACGATCTGGATGCTCGTGCCATTCTGCACGGAAAGCATGGAAGCCATTTATACCTGTATCGCTTTCGTTGCCATATTCGTCAAACTTTTGTTCTGCTTGTTTCCAAATAGTAGCAAATGTATCTTCGTCTGAGTTAGGTGTGCTTGTAATAATTGCACGACCACCTGTTGCTAGTGTAGGCGAAATCGAAGTCCAAAATTCGTCAGCAATGTTTGGTTGCACAAATGCAAACTCGTCACAGTATAATAGCGAAATAGACATACCACGTCCAGTAGTGCCTGTTGTTGTTTGCGACACAATACGTGATCCGTTTTCAAACTCTATTGATCCTTTGTTATATGATATAACACCTGCTCTAATATAATCAGGACATAATTCATATACATATCGTATGCGTTGCATAATTTCTTGCGCACCTGTATATTTGTGTGCAGCAATTAGAATAGTTTGATCTGGATTAAACATTGCATACCAGCACAAATAGATAGCAGCACAAGTAGTTTTACCTGTCTGTCTAGGCATCATATTAATATTAAAACGGAATGTATGGTAAGAATGCATCAAACGCAGTTGATACTCGTAAGGGTCAAATATTAGCTTGCCTTTTACAGGATGCTGAATGTATGCAAACTTTCTTGCAAAATGCAAATACCCTTCGTTTGGATCCATGCACTTGGCAAGATCCTGAATTTGATCTTCAGTAAAGGTTTCTTTTTGATTTGCTTTCTTGGTTAATACACCATCTAACGACTTGCTCATAGTATTATTTAACCAAAAAAATAGCGCCTTGCGGCGCTATTGAATTATTTGGATCAGTGCTGTTTTGCTTTTGCGGCCTTCCATTCGGCCATTAAGTCATTACTAATAGATTCTACAGACATCGGATTGTCACCGTCCTGTGCTTTAGCATATTGCTTTTTACGACGGTTGATTCCACCAGCTAGATCATTTTTCATGTAGTCATCATCTTTGTATTCTTCGTCTGGTGAGTTATCCCAATCTTCGCAAGTCATTTCTTCTTCATGCATTCCACCGCAAATTGGACACGGCTTAGGTCCCATTTCGTCACCGTCTGGTTCCATTGCCATTGCCATGTTGCTGCTAGGCTGCAATCCTGCATTTTTTACCAAATCCATCAAATCTTTGACATTTTCCATGCCAGAAGCATTCAATGAAACATTCATGCTAACTGGTGAGCCCGGATTAGACATTGCAGGAGCTGGCATCGCACCTTCGCCGCATTCGTCTAAGGCTACTATTTTTTTGTAAATATCTCTGATGTCCATAATTAACTCCCTACAACACTTTTAGTGTTCTGTTTATCGTCCATTTTTTTGTTTTCACCTGGTTTTATACCTGTAGCAGGATCAATTTCTCTTTCTTTACGTGCAGCTTCAAGTTCTTTTAGCAAGTCCATTACTCTGCTTTCACCTGCAGATTTTTGTGCGCTTTCACCACCCATATCTTCTTTATCTAGTAAAGTTTCGTAAGGTGATTCGTCTGCTGGTTTTTGTAGTTCTTCAATTGGATCAAACTCCCCACGTACATTTAAATGACTGTGTGGAACACTGCAATTAGCAACTAAGTATTGCTCTAATATGTGACTTGTAACTGGGTATGTAAGCTCTACTTCATATGTAGTCACTTCCATATTTTGCAATGCTGGAAAGTCCATTGGTGTTTCTTGTATTGGAGTCTTTTTACCTGATGATAAATTTAAAACTTCGTATTTTTTAAGATTTGACTCAAGTTTATCTGCAAATCCTTCAGGTAACTCGCCGGCTACCCTAATTTTAAATTTATAGGTCTTTTTAGATTCCATTAAATATTCTGAAAAAGATTTCATGTGCGCACATCCTATTATTCTTTATATATTATTTATCTTTATCTAGCCCTTTGAGCTTCTCTAGCAGACTGTTTCTGTCTGATACAACGTATCCTTCGCCATTTACAATACCTGTAGGTGAAGAATCGTCTTTGTCTAATTTTTCTTTTTTAAGTTGCAACTCGATCATTTTGAGCTTCTTATCCATCTTAGCAACCTTTGCATCAAGTCCTGTCTTGAGCATACTGCCAGCAACTTCAAATACTCTGCCACTGTAACGACTTTCAACATTCATACCAAGATCCATTAGATCTTCGTAACTGCTCAACGCACGTTGCGCAATATCTTCTAGTTCAGCATCAGCCTTTTCGCCTAGTCCTTTTACACTAGGAAGGGCTGCGGCAATCTTGTCAAATTCTGCAATATCTCTAAAAGTTTCTTCTTGTTCAACAACAGCAGAGTGTTTGGATTTTTTCTTTTCTTCTGCTTTTGCTTCATCAATTATTTCTTTAGAATCAGGCAAATTTAGTATTTCTTCTAGTTTCTTTGTCATAACACTATTTATCGGCTATCAAACTCGTATCCATTATTTTCTATAAACTGTTTGTGTTTTTTATAAACATAGTCTTTGGTTGTGCTATCATAATATTCCATGTAGTTTCTTTTTGTAGATGCATTTAAGTGCAGTAATGGTATAAAGCAATTAAGTCTATTTTGTATTTGTTTAAAGTCTTCATGAAGATTTTCATATTTAAGTATTATATTACAACCATTACTATAAACTTCTTGCGATGTTTGTGGCATAGTTAATAGAAATTTTTTAAAACCTATGCTCTTATAATAACGCAACATTGTTGTTGATATTTCTGTATTTTCATCTGGAAGTTTGACTGAATTATCTCCTGCTAAAAATTTTTCTCTTCTTGATATTTCCCAATGATATTTGCTAACATACCAATCCCATGGATTACGTATTACACAAAAAGCATCTTGTATATCCGGGTGTGATTTCTTTACATGTTCGAGCGGAATGTGCCAAAACCAGTTACTATTAATTGAAAAGGGTTCCAACCAAGTTCTAATACTAGTGCCGGCAGTTTTTGGCACATGTATAAAAATTATTTTATTTGAAACTACTGCCATTTGTTAAGTTTTCTTGTATATTAAAGTTAGACTTTACATCACAACTGTATCTACATGCAGGGTGCGGATTGTCTTTTGGCCAAGTTTTTGGATAAAAGTCAAACATTTCTGTTTGAAATATTTTCTTTATTGTATGTATTTTTGTGTTATTAAAATTTTGTTTGTATCCTTTTTTTTGATAAAATTCTTTAATAAAATCATCTTTAAAATTTTGAGAAAGCATTCTATCATGATGAGAAGCTGTCCAGCAGCAAGGCCATATCCTCCCATCAGCTGCCAAATATATACTATTATTGACACTACCGTTAATAGGAAGTACCTTACACTCAATGTTGCATTTGTTATTAGGAGTTGGTAGGTCGTTCGCAGTTTCTACATCGTATTTTATATGAGAATTAGGTGGAGGAGCTTTAGGAGGCTCAAAAAACTTTGTTATTCCTTTTTCTTCTACTACTGAAGCTGGATAAATCCTGTATTCTTCTTTTTTATTTTTATCAAAAACTGGAGTATAGTCTTGTACCCATCTATGACTAGGCCTATAAGTAAAGTTTAAAAATCCGTATTCTTGTGCTAACAACTTGCAATCTTCTACTTGATGTTCGTTATGTTTAAAAACATTCATCATCCAAATTGCTCTGCCGCCAGCATTTATGTATTCTTTTGCATTTGAAATTACAACATCATATCGTGTGTTTCGTCTATACAAATGATGTGTATCTTCTAATCCGTCTATTCCAAACTCTACATGGACTTTTCTATGTGTTGCTAACCACCTCCAAAATTCTTTGTTTAAGGCTCCGCCGTTGGTATTAACTTTAATTTGTAAGATATGATTTTTATTAATAATCGTTTGTAGCAATCCTTTAGGATCACTGTGTTTTACAATATCTCCATAGTTGCCATTGACAGCTACATGTTTAACAGATGTTAGTTCTGGCTGATTTAAAACAGAATCGAGTTCATCTTTTGACCATTCTGTAACATTAAGCCATTTAGCAGTATCAAGGGTACCTTTCCAATTTCTAGGACATTGTGGGCATCTGGCATTACAATCCGATGTGGGTTCTAAATGTAAATGAGTTATAGGTTTGCCGTACATGGAAGTATTTACTACTTTCTTCTGCCTGTGTGAAAAATATCTCCCTCATTGATAACCCTAAAGAAAATTCCTTTTTGCTTACACCAAGCTCTAGCAGCCATCCATTTTGCTTGATTGACAACATAATGTGCTTGATTGGCTCTAGATTTTCCTAGGTTTTCTCTAAAAGTTTGATTGGCGGGTTTAACTTCAATGAGTTCAACATTTTGCTTTCCTTTAGCATCGGCATATGCAATAAAAAAATCTGGAACATATATTGTATGTTTTCCAGTTAAAGGATTTCTATATGGAATACGTATTGCTTCACTGGCCCATTGACTAACACTAGGATGTTCGTCACAGAATCTCATAAAGGCAAATTCCCAACTGCTACGATAAGTTGGTACTTTTGTTCCTATGTATTTGTTAGGGTTTTTAAGGGTGTATTTACCTTGGGCAAACTTTGCCATGATCTACACCTTTATGTTTCTACGTTCTACTTTATCAACAGTTTCTGTTCTTTTATAACCTATAGAACTTGATTTAGGCCTATTATAGTTTATAACTTCTGCTACAACTGCACTTAATTGCACATCGTCCAAGCCTTTCATAGTATCTAAAATTTTAAATATTTTTATACCATCAATTTTTGCTTGCTTCAATAATACTGAAGAAACTGCAACTGCTGCACTTTGCTCAAATCCTCTTTTTGTAAAAAATGCTAAAACAGAATCTACATCGTTTGCTGCAAATTCAAGAGGCTTATCATAGTACCTATCAAAAAATTGATTTATTTCTTTATCTGATTTTTTTGGGATGTCTGCTTTGGGTAATGCTGTCATATTAACTTCCAGTTACTTTTGCTGCTAATGCTGCTTGGTCCGATGGACCTAATTTAGAATATGCATCTTTCATAGCATTTATGCCCCCAGATCTGCCAGATGCTTGGTAATCGTTTTGGAATTGAGCAAATTTTGCTGCTTCAAGTTCTGCAGGATTATTTGGACCTTTTACGGCATTTGAAACAGCACTCAGTCCTGCAACTGCCACTGTTGCAATGGCTAAATCTTTTGCTCCGCCGCTGCCGCCATTTTTAGGAAAGAACGTCTGAGCAACACCACTTACATCAATACCTGCTGCTGATCCAATTGCGTCTGTTAGCAATCTAAATCCTTGTTCTCGTAGTCCATCTTTAGACAAATTCCTAAAATTGCCAATTAAATTTACTGCTGCTATTCCTGCTTCTAGAGGATTATTAAAGTTCTTGCCTTTGGTAATATAATCATATAGATCTATTGCACCGCCAAATATTCCACCTAATCCAAGTGTGCCACCACCTAATAATGTAATAGGACTTGGTGTAGAATCGTAGTGTGAAGGATCTCCAAAACCTACTGGATCTCCGTTTGCTCCGGCTGTTACATTTCCTCTTAGATAATGTACTGCTTCATAAGCAACAGTAATAGTATTAAGCATAGTACTGCCATCGCCACTATCTACACTATCATGTTTCCAATCTGTAATGATAGGATTTACTAGAGTGTATGTTGTATAACTCTTACGAGCCATTTGGCTGATTTGAATGTTTCTAAAGAAAGGAACACTAATATTATTATCTAAACCATACTTGTATTGGTTTGCTCCGGATCCTTTGTAAGTTTGGTCTCCTGAACCAGCTTTATTAAATGCGCCAGGATCATTGCCATAGTTACCATCTGCAAAATAATATCTATAATATGCTTCTAATAATGCTGTTGTAACACCGTAGTTATCATCATGGAATTGTATTGTTACAGGCTGATATGCTATAGCTGTCTGTACATTCTTTTTACGGTTGTACTTGTTTTTTGTTTCAACTTCTGCTCTGAATGTAGGTAAGTCTGCACTTTTAACTAGCATACCTATTTCTAGATTATGCTTATTCCTTAGATCAGGAAGTACATTAGATGCTGCTGGATCTAATACAAAATGGCAATGATAGAGATGCTTATGCTTGGGAGCCAGGCGTTGATTATCGGTAACGAACAGCCTATTAGCATGTTGCCAATCCGCCATATTACCTTTAGGGCCTAACACCCCTGCTGCTACATTGTCGAGAAATCCATTAAACTTGCTTGCCATACTAATATTTATCTATATGAATTAAGTGCGTAGATAATAAAAAAGGGAGCATAAAGCTCCCTTTAACTAGTATTAACTATATTTTATACGCCGCCGCCAGTTACTAGAGTATTAACTGTACGTCCAACTGCTGTACCAACGCCAGTACCTTGTGGTGTCTGGATTGCGTTATCATATTGGATTTCTAGTGTAATTCTCATCGGATCGTTGTTAGCATATGCAAGTTCGTTATAGTTTGCATTTACTACAAAGCAACCATATAGTTCAAATGTTTCTAGTACAGTTGGTGTGTTAGCACCGTTACCGCCGTCTAAGATTTCAATACGTGTTGTAAATTTGTAATCTTGACCTGATGCTGCGCTTGACTGTTCGAAGAAGTCGAACTGCTTCTGTAACTGTTCGCCTACTAACTTTTGAACGTTGTTATTAACATCTTCACGTAAGTTCAATGTAATTGGGGACCATGTATGCTTTCCTGCTAGATATGCTTTGGAGTTATATACTGGAATCTCAATTGGTTCAAAAGCAACTGTCGGTCTAGTAACATCTACAACCTGTTTTGTAAGTTCAGTTGTTGGTGTCGAAACACCAAAGTTTTCCAGTGATACCCTAAAGCGGTATTGTAGCTTTGGCATCAACAAGCCCTGATTGCTTGCGCTGTCTCCGCTCGCTAGTGGCACTGTGATTTTTGATAGTGTTGAAATTGCCATTTATTTGCTCCTGTTATATCTATTTATCATCTTATAGACCTGCTATTTCCCCAGTATTTTTCAAACGCAATGGAATGTAAATAAATTCAACTGCTTTAACTGGTTCAATTGCAATATCTAAGTAGAGCTCATTTCTGTCAATTCTACTTGGTGTATTGTTTGATTCATCACAAACTACCAAGAAGTCGTACAGTGCTCGTTGTCCTACAAGCTCAAGCATTAAGCTCTCTGCTGCTTGTTTGATCTCATCACGTGTGATCTTATCATTTGGTTCAAAGATGTAAGGCTTAGCAAGTTGATTCAACTGGCTGCGTAGGTAAATTACCAAACGTGCTACGTTGATTCTGTCTAGTGCGCTTGCGCCTCTTGCACGAGTCTTTTGACCGTAGTTAAGAAGTCCTGCACCTGTAATGAATGTAATTGGATTAACATTTTGTGCGTACAGTGTATCGCGCTGTCCTTCGTTAAGTGCAACTGGTACAAATTCGCCTTCTGCATCAATATAACCTGTTGAGCTTGCGTTAGTGATTCCGCCACGTCTTGTACCTGCTGGTGCAAACCATGGGTAAGAAACTTGGTCACTTAGTGCAATAGTTCTAAGCATCATGTGACTTGGAGGAATTACAACATTGTTACCAAAGTTGTCACTTGTGAAGCCCCATGGATAAAATATACCCATGTACTCATCTCTAGAAACAAGTCCTTCGTCATTGTCTTCTACTGCCAAATTAACGTTAGTTGCCCATTCATTTAATGAAGTAGCATCTGGTGTTAGTCTTGCTGGAGAATCGCCAACAATAAATGCACTTAGTCCTCTGTCATAGTTTAGACTAATCATTTCACCAATCAGTTCTGGATACCCTGGGCAAGCCATTAGGTTAAACAGTCTTGCTTCATCATCTCTAATATCATCATTGTTATTAACAACTGCTTGTAGAGCTTGTACAACAACTTTACGCTGTGCTTTACGTCCGAAGCTACCTGAACCGTCGTTCTGGTTACCTGATTCTGTAACCCAGCGGTGTGGATAGTAGTTTTCCATTGCTTCGTCACCGTTACGTTCGTTGTCGCCATTAACATCAATGTAGTTACGCTCAAAACGTTTTACGTTAAATCCACTTCTACGTAGGTTCCATAACAACATACCTTTTGGATATAGTGCTGGATCTGGAGCATCTGGATCTAAGTAACTGCTTTCTAGTAGTACATCAATGTCTGCTGCATCGCTTTCACTACCGGCTGTTGCCCAACGTGCATCTGCAAATAACACACCATTTTCTGTAGTTTGGTCTGCTTTGTCTAGCAGTTCCCAACGATTTGCAATTGGTGTGTTTAGCTTGTTTGCATTAAACTTGTAAATTTGTGGATAGTTTTCAATGTCTGAAGTGTCAATCCACAAGTCACCATTTTTAAGTGCAGTGCCGTCACTCTGTAATACAGGAGTGCTTGCAGAAACAATAGGTCCATTTGGATCTGTTTGTTCTGCTTCGTCTGCATTGTAATAAGGTGATGTTGAAGTTAAGTAACCAACCCAGTTGCTACCATCGTGGATCATTAGATCAACTTCATCGACAATTGAATTATACCATTTAGCACCTTGTGCTGTTAGTGCAGTTACAGGATCATCACTTGCAGTGTAAGTAAGAACTTTCCAGTTACTTGCTTGTAATTCTAGTGGTGATGTGCTGCCATCTGTACCAGGTACATAATATAGATTTGGTGTGCCGCTTGTTGAACTAACAAATGCAGCGTAACCCATTTCAGTTAATACACCGTCTGTATCAACAAATCTAATATCTCCACCTAGTGCGTGTGAAATAACAACTCTGTTTGAAGTATCAACGTCTGCTGTAACATTAGTAATGTTAGCATCTGTGATTGCTGCTGCAATCGCTTCTGCATCAGTGCTAGAACCTGTCAAGCTAGGTACAGTAACAGTTGTAGCAGAGCTAAATGAGCTACTTCCGTTATCTGTGCTTGCAATAGTAAATGTTCTATTACTACCAGAAGTTATAGTTCCTGTAAGTATTTTAGAACTTGTAATAGTTGTTGATCCTACATTCTGTCTGCGGAAAATTTTAAATGTTCCTAGCTTTTGACTGTCTGCTGCTACGTTTGTCATAACATACAAGTCACCAACTGCAAGATTTGCGCCGCCGCCTGTTCTATCTAATTCGTACAGTGCGTTTTCGTTGTTTGGATATAAAGGTGCTTCTACAGTATCCCATAGTAATGTAGCATCGTTCCAAACTTTAACTCTCCAACGTGCGCCTTGGTTAGGTTCAGTTGTTTTAATCCAAACACTGCCCGATGGACGTTGATATGTGTCATTTGTTTTCCATTCTGGAACAACAGTGTGTTTGCTAATTGCTAGTGCTGGAGGATAATATGAACCTACATTAATTCCTAATAGATCCAATGTATCGGCATCGCCGCCTACTACAATAGGACCGCCTAATGACGAGTCGTCAGCACCTGAACTTGTACCATCACTATAAACTTCTAAGCGACCATCTACTGCGGCAGCACTTAGTCCTGGGATTAATAATCCATTAATTGTTGAAGCAACATCTGCTACTTGATCGCTTGATGTAACTGTTACATCCGTACCATTTAGTGTAATTGTTGCAGACGCTACTGAGAATGTTGGGTTTGCATTGCTGCCTTGGATAGTAGGCCAGCTTTGAATCCAATCTGCACTTCCTACTTCTACCCACTCACCAGTTGATAATGCAGGTGCATTACCTTCTGACTTGTACCAAAGTCTGTTTGTAGTTGTAATTGCAACAATAGCATAATCACCTACTGTACCTACAGAAGATTTTGGTGCTCCTGGTGATGTAATGCTTCCTGTTACTTGAGAAACGTTTGTAATTACGATTGGTGTTTGTGCGGTAAATGACTGACCGCCTGCTGTTGTAACTGGCGCACTGTTCCATTGTTGAATACCAAATGCAGTAACCGAAGTATCAAACCAATAAGTACCAGCTTCTGGGTTAGCTGCTGGTGCAGTTGAACTTGGTTGAATCTCGTTCAAATCAATGTCTGCTCTTACAACCCATGCCCTGTTGGAAACACCTAAGAATGAATAAGCTGCCTGTAAGCCGTACTCATTAAGCTCTCCAGCGTGTATTGGGTTATTGTTATTATCAACTTGGAAAACTGGATCTCCAAATGTATCTGCTAGATCTCTTTGAGATGTTAGCAAGTAAGGCTTACCAGCATTTGCTGCCAGTGTTCCTTGTGCTGTGCCTGTGCCGCTTGCATTTGCCTTATCTTGCGCACTGGCAACAAAAATCATTGGGGTAGTGCCGGGTTCAGCGGGAGTGTAAAAACTCTCGTCAATTACCTTAACCTCAACACCTGGTGATACTAATGCCATTTTGTTTCTCCTGTAGGAATTAATTTTATTTGCTGTATGTATTTACCATTATCTAATAAAAAATCATGTTAAACACCTATAGAAAAGGGACCGAAAAGGTGAGGTAAATACAGTATGCGACCATTATGCAAGTGCGGCCAGCGTCCTGCTGCTATAAATTACAAAAAAGGAAACAGAACTTACTATCGCAAGCTCTGTGAAACCTGCTTGCGCAACGGCATTCATCACGGAATACCCAAATGGAAGCAAAAAGGTTATACTAAGGGAGATACCTGTGAAAAATGCGGATTTAAATCAAAACATTCAGAACAGTTTAATGTGTTCCATATAGACGGAGATTTAAATAATTGTCGTCCTAACAACCTGAAGACGATATGCGCCAACTGTCAGCGTCTTCTTCAAAAGGACGGGGTGCGCTGGAAGCAAGGTGACCTAGTCCCTGATTTCTAAAGATAGTACGAATAAGTGTATCAACATTTCTTTCTAGTCTAGCTAAATCACCATTGTTGTCAATAGTGTAATCGCACATCCATTGTTCAATGCTCATTGAACTAGGATCTTCAGTAGGCAAATGATCGCAACGATCTACCCAAATTGCATAGTCAAAGATTTCTTCGTTTTGCATTGCGAAGAATTCACGCTTGTTACGTAGTCCGCAATAGATATTGTTTTGTGCAAACAAATTTCTGCCTAGTCTTGCTAAATCATCTTTACAGTAGTCGTGGATCATATTGTACCATTCAGTGCGATGGTTGTGACGATCTGCATAACACTCTTCTTCGTCTGCGTAACCGTACTTGTCTTTTAGATCGTTGAATATAAAAAGCTCTGAACAGAACTTAGAACTTGATTGAAATGTGTATCCGTATTTTTCTAATAATTCGCAAACAGTATCTTTGCCATGACGACCATGACCTACTACTAATAATTTAGGTAGCATAAATTAATCTCCGCACAATATATTTTATATTATACGGAAAAATTAGTAAGATGTCAAGTATTTTTTACCCTATTAAGAAACCGTAGCCTGCACCGCCTGCTACTGCTTCTTGAACTTCTTTTTCAAGTTTTTCCATTTCAGCAGTTGCTTCTGCTTTAAGTGCATCACCGTTTAGTGTTGATCCGCCTTGTGGGCCAGCAATAGTAGCAAACTTACTTCTTGCTTCACCTAGCATAAACTTACAACTAGCAAGTGTATAATCTTTAATCCATTGCTTTGCTAGGTAATCATCTAATAATGATTCGTCTGGGCGATAGTTATAACAATAAAGTAATAGATCTTCTTCTGCTCTAGGACGTTGTAGTAGTGTTAATTTTTTAGTTTGTGTGTTCCATTTAAATTCTATAAATGAACCAAACATACGCCCTACTAATTCTTGATATCCAGCAAATAGCTCGTAAGTTGCAAGGCCACCCATATTAGATGAGCTTAACAAGTATGTATTTGTATAAGCCATGTTAAATGGTTCAAACAATGTGCCGCCGTCGCCGCCGCCGGTACGTGATCCTATACTTCTGCGGAATAACTTACGAACTTCAACAATTTCTGCAGGAAGTGTATATTCGTTTTGATCAATGACTGTAGGCAAGAAAATATATGATTCTTCAACTGAGTTGTCTGAACGCTGCCTAAACTTAGTCAATGCTTTATTAAGTCCAGTTTCATAATGAATAGGATCTAATTCAACGTCGATCATTCCGCCGCCGAGCATAGCATTTACATAATCATATACTTCTTGTTTCTTTGTTGCTAAATTTGCCATATGAAGTTCTCCATAGTATTTATCGTATCGATAAATATGTGTATGCCAAGACTATCTTTATACAAACCAGAAAAGGGCAACGACTACGAATTCCTAGATCGACAGATACTAGAAATGTTTTCAGTCGGCGGTACAGACTTACATGTCCATAAGTATCTAGGTCCCGAAAATCCAGATGACGCATCGGCAACTGCGGATAAGCCGCAATATGATGCTGTCAAAGAAACTAACATACAAGACCTGCTGTTTATGGAGAACAGAGATCGTAAATACGATCCGGATGTTTATACTATACGAGGAATTTACAATGTCCAAGATTTAGATTTTAATCTAAGTCAGTTTGGGTTGTTCTTAGCTAATGATGATACTATTATGCTCACTGTGCATATTAGAAGCAGCGTTAAGACATTAGGCAGAAAGATTATGCCAGGTGATGTAATAGAATTGCCGCATCTAAAAGATGAATATGCATTAAATGATTTTTCTCTTGCATTGAAACGGTTCTATGTAGTCGAAGACATTAATCGTGCAGCAGAGGGTTTTACACAAACGTGGTATCCTCATTTGTACAGATTAAAACTTAAACAAATTGTTGATAGTCAAGAGTTTAAAGAGATACTAGACCTTCCTGCAGAAGAAGGCGAAACACAAACACTTAGAGATTTGCTTTCAACCTATGAACAGGAAATGCAAATTAATAATGCAATCTTGAATCAAGCAGAAGCAGATGCTGCAAAATCGGGGTACGATACCAGTCATTTCTTTACATTAAACATTGACGATAACGGTGACACACAACTTAACAGAGCAGACCAAACAGTACTCGATGCAAGTGGTGCTGATTTAACTGCTGACAGAATAATGTCACCTCCGGATAGAGAAGGTTATTCAGGATACTTGTTAGGTGATGGTATTCCGCCTAATGGAGAAGCGTTCGGACACGGAATTCAATTTCCTTCAGGAGCAACAGTGGATGATTATTTTTTAAGAACTGACTTTTTTCCAAATAGACTGTTTAGATATGACGGATCACGTTGGGTTAAACTAGAAGAGAACGTGCGCATGACAATGACAAATACCGACAACAGACTTACACAAAAAGGAACATTTGTTAATAACACCAACACTGACGAAATTGGTGGTGAAACAGTTCAAGAACGACAAAGTTTGTCTCAAGCACTTAGACCTAAGGCGGATAACTAATGCAACATTTTTATGACGGACAAATTAGAAGGTATATTACGCAGATAGTGCGTATGATGAGTAATTTTAGTTATAAGGATGGCAAGGGTCAGCTGGTGCAAGTGCCTGTTATGTACGGAGATATAACTAGACAAGTAGGTTCTATACTAAGAGATAACAGCGAAAACAAAATTCCTAGTGCCCCTCGCATGGCTGTTTATGTCACAGGCATAGAAATGGACAGAGACAGGACTGGAGATTCCAGTTATGTAAGTAAAGTAAATATTAGAGAACGTGCATACGATAGTGAAGGAAAAGAATATCTAAAAAAGGAAGGCAAAAACTACACTGTTGAAAGATTAATGCCCACACCATACACACTTAGCGTGAATGTAGATATCTGGACAACTAACACAGACATGAAATTACAAATCATGGAACAAATTTTGATGTTGTTTAATCCTAGTTTAGAAATACAAACCACAGACAACTATATCGATTGGACTAGTTTAAGTGTAGTTAATTTAGAAAACTTAACTTTCAGTAGTAGAAGCATACCAGTAGGAACAGAAACTGAGATAGATGTTGCTACTTTAGGATTTACTACACCAATTTATATTTCCCCACCAGCCAAAGTAAAACGTTTAGGTGTTGTTACGGACATTGTAACTAGTATTTTCAACGAGCAAGGATCAGTTGATCTGGGAGATGGCTTAGGACAAAGTTCCGGAAATGCAGAAGCATTAATTAGACCGAAGCTGGCTGTTGTTCCTACCGGTGAAATTAAAAATATTCAAGAAAAACAAGAACTTGTGCGATCAGGTGTTGATATTGTTATGGGTATGAGTCACAACCAACCTAATCTATTGGTAATGAATAACACCATTCAACTTGTTAAAAAAGGAATTGTTGGCGGTGAAGACTGGATCAGTTATTTGAAAGCGTTACCTTATGAATTCGAATCTGGTGTTACACAGGTACGATTAGCAAGAAATGATTTAGATAATGAAATTTCAGGAACACTAGCAATTAATGAGAACGACCCAGCGTTTGCTATTGTTAATTGGGATGAAGATTCGTTACCTTCCGACTCTGTTATTACATCTTCGTTAGGTGACAGAAGTAAAATTGATTATATCATAGATCCTCAAAAGTCAAATCCTCAAGATTTAGGACTTACTGGCAACCCAAGGATACTTATACTAGCTCCAATTGGCGATGTTGATAACGAAGATGGTGCAGACGCCTGGAAAAATGCGGACGGCACTGATTTTGTTGCTAGTGAAAACGATATTGTTGAATGGGATGGTACTAAATGGAGTATTGTATTCGATGCAAGTAGCTCAACAGACACAATATACCAAACAAATCTTAATACAGGCGTTCAGTATAAGTGGGATACCGGTGAATGGTTACTAGCATTTGAAGGTGAATATCCAAACGGGTCATGGCGTTTGCAATACTAAGATAATTAACTATATGGACAGTATAGTTTGTAGTGGCGCACTAATATATTCATTAAAAACAAAAAGATTTTTGTTCTTGCATCGAACACAGGGTAGGCAAAGTAACCTTTGGGGGCTGGTTGGCGGCACCAATGAGCACACCGAAACTCCATGGGAAGGACTACAAAGAGAAATTTTTGAAGAAATTGGAGAAATTTCTATCAAAAAAACTATACCACTAGAAACCTTTGTATCAAATGACTCTAAATTCTTGTTCCACACATACTTGTGTGTAGTTGCTGAAGAGTTTATTCCTCAACTTAACAATGAACATGATGGTTATGCATGGGTATCCTTCAAATCCTGGCCGAAGCCGTTGCATCAAGGACTAAAAAATACTTTACAAAACAAAACAAACATTACAAAATTGGAAACTGTGTTCAAAGTTATTGATTTGGTGAATTAATATGTCAAAAAATGATAAAATTAAGAAATTTATCTGGGGTACTGAGGTTACTTGGGCATCTAATGAAAAATATTGTGCAAAGTTTTTAATATTTGACAACAAGCACAATAAAACGGACTTTATATACCATAAAGATGTTAAGAAAACATGGTTTGTCAATAGCGGAGAATTTATTGTCAGGTATATCAACCCAAAGGACGGAAAATTCTACCATAATGAACTTAAAGAAGGCAGTACTTGGGAAGTTTTTCCACTTGTGCCAACAAGTTTAGAATGTTTGACAGAAAATGGAAGCATTTCTGAAGCATCTACTGAACAAAATGAAGAAGATTTATTTTTTATTGCTGCGGAAGGTTTATTTTGATGTCTTTATTCTTAAAACACAGCAAAAAAATGCAGTCTGATGTAGAGTCTTATAAAAATGCTATTAGTAAAATTAAGTTAGGAAAGAATAAGCAATATTTTACAAATCTACTTCAGAAATTTATAGAATATTCTCGATATATAGACAGTGCGCATGACACTAATAACAATGGTTACATAAAACCAAATGTTAATCAAGAGTTTGTTATCGAAATGATAAAAATACGTAAAGAATTTGCTAAACTTCTAAAAGATGTTAAAGAGCACTAAAATCTTTAATTGTTATTGCACCAACCATTGCTGCATGTAGCGTACATTGGTACCTAAAGTTAGGCGGCGATGTAGTTGTTTCCGGAATTCTCCAATATAAAGTACCACTTTCTTTGCCTTGGGCATTTGAACCGGTAACTACCGTCCCATCGTTTGCAACATGAACCAGGCCAGTGTTGTATTGAGTGCCTGTACTATCTTGTATTTCAAAAGGGTGTCCTGAAATATTATTTAGATCAAATGCAACTGTAGTTCCACTTATAACGTAAATTGTAGGATTATCAGTAATACCATAATGATCTGAAAACCTATATGCACTGGCTGAATTATTAACTAACCGGAAAGTTTGTATTGCATGTTCATAGAACTTATCAACACTCATTCCAGCTGTAGTAGCATCATTTAAGTCAGTAAAATCAGATACTGCTGCTGCTGATGCTGATAAAGTAATAGAATCAGTACCTTGGTTTGTAATAATATTAATTCCTGCACCTGCAACTAACGTTAGAGTGTCAGTAGTATTGTCTGCTTCAATGGTATTTTGGCCAGAAACTGCAATATTAGAAAATGCATTTTGGTTAGGCTCGCCGCCTTCGCCGCCGCCACCGCCTGTTGATGCAATAGTTAAGGTGTTTGTTCCAGGTTCTGTGGTAATTGTAACGTTGGAGCCTTCAGCAATATTTAAAGTATCATTAGTAGATCCTGCTACAATATCACTTTGACCAGATACCGAAATAGTATTAAACACATTAGGTATAGACACGCTTGACGATGAAACAACTACGTTCCAAGATGTTCCGTCAAACTGCCAAGTTGTATCACCTTCTGTTATTGTGTCTCCATTTGATGGATTTATTGGAAAATTTATTGCCATTTTTTTATCCTTAATTCGTATTAATAGTAACTGAACCGGAAACGCTTGTTCTAGTTGAAGTTATAGGTTGTTGTCCATATCTTGTATATAGCATTCTGTTAGGAGCACCATACAATGCTCTGTCATAACTGTTAAAATAATCTGGTTGTGTTCCAACAGCTTGGTCAAATATAACACTTTTGCTATCATTATACATTTTTGTTACCAGTTGCGTAGGTGTTAAATTAGGTTGTGCTTGCAAATGTTGAGCGCACACGCCTGCAACCTGTGGAGATGCCATACTTGTTCCTGAAATATTCATAATTAGGTATGCAGGATCATCTGGATGTGACTGTGTGCTGTATCCATCATTTACTGTACTGCAAGAACTTACAATATTTGTTCCAGGTGCGTGTATGTTTGTCATTGGTCCTGATGTGCTGCTTGCTGCAACTTTGTCTTGATTAGATAACACATCAGTGTCTATATTACCTACTACAAAGCAATCATCTGTTCCTGTACTTCTTGGACTACTACCTCTATGATAGTAATAAGTTGTACCACCTATATAAACTTCGTCGTTATAATGTCCGTTTATTCCTAACCCCGGGTCAAGATAATTTACATAGTAATCGTTTCCAGATGCAATGCATACGTGTATCCCGGCAGCAATCATATCATCAATTTCTGCATCTACTGATGCTACTCGAGCTGGTATTCTTCTAAATATTCCTGATATTACAGGAACAACTACACCTGCATTTTGCCATGCTTCGATTGCAGTTGCATAATTAGTAGCACCATAACTCCAAGCGTCCATATTTGTAGTCACATCATTATATAATAATCCGCCGGTTGGGTCGCCAGCAACTGTACTGCCATACCCCCAGCTCATATTTACAACTGTAGGACGTCCGTTAGTTTTTGCTGCATGCCATAATCTAATTGCATCAAACGCATCTGCTACAGGAATACCTCCACTGTCTCCTGGTCCTTCAAGTCCTCCTAATTTTTGTGCGTATATGTGTGCGCCTTTAGCCCATCCATATCTTCTACCTGCTGCTATTCCTGCACAATGAGTTCCGTGTCCGTCCCAATCTCTATCGTGATTGGCGCTTTGTGTTCCTGATAATCCACTTGCAGCATACCAATCTATTGTTTGTAGTCTTGTTTCGCCGTTAGCGTCTAACCATTCTGGATGTCCTACTTGTATTCCTGAATCTTGGATTACAATATCAACGCCTGTTCCGTCTAGTGCGTATTCGTAATCTCCAGTTGTTACAGTGTCTGCTCCGTAGATATTAGTTGATTCGATACATCTTCGTAATCCCCAATTAGTATAACCAGATATCGAAGTTGTTTTAGTAAAGTCTGCTGTTTGAGAGGCAAATTTTACCATTTGTATATCGTCACGCTTTTCAGCTGGAATCTCAACACTTAATATTCTAGGATCTGTTGATAATTGTGCGGCTTCTTCGTCAGTTAGCATCCAGTGAGTCATGCGCTTAGAGCCTATACGTGGATTAGCAATATCTACACTTCGATTTGGGATGGGTCCTGATCCGGTAGATGCTGCTATTTCAGAATCTACTTCGCTTAAATCGATTCCTTTTTTAACAACTACTACATATTCTTTTTCTATCATACTAAGCTCACCCAGGCTCCGTTTTCATAAACTTGCGCTTTGTTCAAGTCTGTATCATATACCATGTCACCATTAACTGCTGCTAACCCGTCTTTATCAACTGTTGTAAAACTAGGTAGCCTAAAAGGACCTTGAGAAACAATCACCCCGTCAGGTGCTGTAAGTGTTAATGTACTTGCACTTGTTATATCAGCTGCTCCAACACCTGTGTTAGTAAAAGTATCAGCTGAAACACTGTTGAATACAACATCGTCTGTAGTATCAAGTCCTTGATTAGATCCACTTGCTGTATCTTGGAATGTATAATTACCTGCACCGTCTGTAGTTAAAACTTGCCCTACTGTTCCGTCAGATACTCTAAGTATAGGTTCGTAACTACTAGGTATAGCTATAGTAAGTGATTTCTCAATAGCGTCTGAAGTAATTTCAATACCAAACCCATCCTTTAGTGTTAGGGTATCATCGCCTGATGCACTGAACTGTGTGCTATCGTTGAATGCTATATTTTTAAACGCACTTGTATCCGGAATAGGAACAGATGGTTGCACCCATTGACTGCTATCTGTATCTTCTACATAAACATACAATCTACCATTTGTACTATTATACCAAATATTACCCGATTCTGGAGAAACTGGTGCAGTGTCCGATACATCTATACTTGCACCGCTTGATGCTGCTCCTGTTCCTGTTCCTGGATCAGCTAGGGTAATGGTATTACCCATATTAGAATTGACGCCGCCGTCATATGTAAGACCGCTGCTAGTAGAACTACTTACTGAAAAAATAGTTTTTCTTTCAGTATAAGAATTAAATTTGCTAATGTAAGTTTCTGCAGATACAGGATTATCTCCTAATACATAGGTTACGCCTTGCGTATAGTAATCACTACCATTTTTAATTATAAACGGATGAATAGCAGAATTGAAACTTATATTGCTGTTATCGGATTGATCAAAAATGTAAGAGTAGCCTCGTACTAGTGTAATACCAGGATTAGCTTCTCCGTCTATATAAAATGCTTGTGAATATACTGCTTCAGGATCTACATCAACTGTAATTTCTCTAGTAATTGATGCTATTCCTGATTGATATATTTCTCTAGCAAGATTCTCGGAGGTATAAACTGTTACTCCGCCTTTAATTTTGCCGTCGAACAATCTTAGTGTTTTTGCTTGTCCGTCAAAAAATACTTCTCCACTAGATCCAACGTTCCTATCTAAAAAGTCGTCCGGTCTTGGAATGATTCGTATTCTATCTACTACTGGTGCTTGATTTGACATTTTTTAATTCCCGATTATAACATATTTATCGGAAATTATATAATCCAAGTTACGATGGACCAGCGTTCTCCACTAGAAACAGGAGTAACTTTGTGTGGAAATACAAAATTACTAGGAAATATCAGTATTTGATTACGCTTTAATTTAAAAGTTTTGTTGTTTATTACAAAATCACCACCTTCGTAGCAATCATTTAAATTAAGTGTAATACTTATTCTTCTAAAAGCGTTAGCAAAGTCATCGATGTGTGTATCAAACTCTTGACTTTGTTGATATCTCAATATGTGAAATCCTGAATGACTTCCGTGTATAGATTTACCAGCATCTGGTATATCTTTTTTGTATTTTTCTACAGCGTCAAAAACTATTTTTTCAATGCGCTTATATAATTCTTGGTCAGTATGTTCTTCGTTACCTGGATGTAGATAAAACTCACTGCAAGTGCGATGAGTTGTTAGCCCATTGCCTGTCAATGAAGGTATTAAATTGTGTTTGAGCTTTAGGCATTCAGAATATAAGTCGTCTTCAAACTCAAATATTTTTATATAATCTTCTAAAACCATTTGTGCATTTTACTTACTATGCTTTTCTTAAAAACTTTATACATCTCTTGCAAACTAAGATATTTTATTTGATCTTTAAAACTAGTGCAAGCCATAGATTGTTGCCAAATCTTTTCATTAAATTCTACTTGTTCTAAATCAAACTTATCATCAAGTTTTTCGCTGGTAAATTTAACATACATTAATACATCACCGCGTTTCACTTTCATCTTGCCTTTTTTAGTTTTAAGTTCTATCGTTACATCTATAGGTCTGACCCATGCACCTACATTGTATCTTCCCGGTAGAACATGCCAAGACAGCGGCTCTTCAGAAAAGAACGGTGTAAAGACTTCTGCATTAACATCCTTTTCAGCATAAAAAATATATTGAAATAAAAGTGTTACAAGACGAGGATCGTCTTTTCCTTGATCATAAACTCTTTCTTGAACTAGCCCAGGAGCACCTAAAATTGTAAGATGCTCTTGATCTTCGCTCCATTCTATAGTAAAATCTACAGGAGATTTGATTGCATAATAATCATTAACACTTTGTTTGAATGCAGGGCAGGCTTTGTATGTACCTTTTCTGTTTTTAAAGGCGTCAATTGGTTCAGGTGCAAAGAATCCTAGATCTTTCCAGGCATCGTTCATTGGATTGCTTTTATATATACACCATTTAATTTTAGTCATTGTCTGGTCCTTTAAAGTCCTGTAAATTTATTTTTATATGGTTCCTTTCAATAGGAATACCGTATGCTATAGGTTCGCCTTTCTTTATTTCCCATTCGTATGTATGTTTATCGTCAAAATTACAATATGCAGGGAAACTTGGAGGCGTGTTCCAAGAATCAATTATAGCTGGAAATATAGAAAAGCACTGCATTTGCATTTGTGTAGGAATGTATAAAATGCTTTTGTTTTTAGCGTCAATTGTCCAAAAATAATGGAACTTAAAAATACTTTTCTTTATACCATTTTTCACTAAAGGTATTTGATCATATGTCTGATCGCTCATAGTAGGTGTTGAAAAACTATTATTTCCTTCTTGTATATTTACAACCAAATCACCGGATATGTCAATGTGTTCTTCTTTACCAACAACATATCTTAAAAATTTAAAATTTCCCGGACTCGGAATATAAAATCCTTCAGTTAAAAAGTTTGTTACTGGCGGACAATTTTTTATATTTTTTACACTTGTATTAATGTCTTTAAACCATGTTGGAATATTTTTCTTAGCATGTTGAGGCGGACTACAATAATTTTCCATATACTTTATAGGAAACACAGGAGAAACATTAATATCAGTCATACTTCTTTTTCACATGCCAGTCTTTGTATTCACCGTGCTCGTGTCCTTCATAGTATTCTTTATCTAAATTATTTTCTGTACTACTTGACCATTCTTCTCTTTTTATAGGAATAACTTTTGCAATAGGATCACCTGCATTTATAGTCCATTCATAAGTTCCGTTATCATTAAAACTACACATAGCCGGGAAACTGGGCGGTGCTAACCACTTATCATCAGCATCTACTATAGCAGGTAAAATTTCAAAAGGTAAAAAATGTAAATTTAAAGGTACATATGCTAAGGAATATCCTTCTGGGGGTTTAATAAGCCAGTAGGTATAAATTTTAAATATACTTTTTCTAATACCGTTAATTTCTAAAGGTGCTTGATGAAATTCGTGCTTACTAATTGTTTGTATTTCTGTCCAGGCAGGTGCTCCTTCAACTTCGCTCATATCAAGTGTCATAAAAATATCGCCATCAACAGATATTTCTTCTTCTCCATTAATAACTTCTCTTTTAAAGTGATAAGTTGCAGGAGATAGAATGCAGTATCCACTTATTAAATAGTCAATTACAGGAGGACACTTTTTAATAGACGTTTTGTTTTTATTGTCTATATTTTTAATCCAATCAGGTAAAAAACGTTTTGCCGGAACAGGTTTTTGGTTATAAAAATCCTGATTATCACAAACTAAATTACCTCTAAAAACTTTTTCAAATACAAGATTGGGCATATATCATTTACCGTAATTTAAGTTGAGTGCGTCTTTTTCAAAAAATAATTGAAAACTGAAACGTCTATCTGCTTCGTTTGCAATTACAGTAGTACAATGATTGTAGTCTTCATACATGATTACTGCTCTATTATACTTAGGAATAATAGATTTAATTTCGTCGTTGTCTTGATAACTAAACCAGCCTCCCCAATGATCTTTCCATTCTTTATTTAAATATACACTAATTGCTGTGCGCTTACCGCCAAAATCATTATGTCCATCTTGATGCCAACTTAAACTACTGCCAGGATATCCTATATACAGAAATCCGTCAGCAAAAGATGGTGTTCTAGTAAAGATATCTTGTTCAATAAAATATTTTACAATTTCATCTGTATAAATTTGTCCTAGCATATGTACTAAAACACATCCAGGATTTTGATTTATGTAAGAAGGAAATAGCCCACCATTAGTAGTCCAAACCGCACTGTTTGAAAGTCCGTTAAATAATCCGTCTATTTGTTCGAGAGATTCTTCGTCAAAGATATCATCAATCACTTTCAGCATCTTGCAAATCTTCTTCTTTTAAAATTTTATATTGTCTGTCTGTTTTGTGTTCAAACATTATACCAATACTTACACGCCAAGGTGTAGTTGGAGCAAGAGCTTCGTGTGCATAGCCGCTTGGAAATATTACAATACGTCCAAGTTTAAAATCCACACAATCTGTAGGGTTTAAATCTTTAATATTGTCATAAAATTGAAGATCACCATCAGCTTCATTTGCAAAATAAACAGCCGTCCAGTGATAATTTTTTTCAACTGTATCAACATGTGGCCCTGGCCGCATACCTTTTGTTTGGCCGTTTAAACTAACTCTGTAAATTCCTCTAAATTCACCGTCTTTATCAATATTATGACAAAGGGCTCCTTCTATAGCTGCTGCAATATTTGTTACTACAGGAGGCATATTTTCTGAATGATTTTGTGCAAGATGGAATAGCTGACGTCCAAAAAATCTATCGTATTCTCCCAACTTAGTGGCATCGGTCATATGACCGTATTCCCATTGTATAAGTTGTAATTGTCTTGCATGATCTGCAACCTGCCAGGCGGGAAATACATCATCATAAACAAAAATATTGCTACTACAATAATCAGGATATGACTGTTTTAATTGTGAAAGTGGTATCATTGTGCTTTGCATTTTAACTCCTTTTCCTTATTATACACGGTAATATAGCAGTTGTCAAGCTAAATTACTAAAGGAATCATACCTAAGTGTTCCGTTGTATCCATATCGTCTATATCAAATCCTATAGTAAATCTAGTTCCATCATAGTTTGTTAGATTCCTAACACTGTGTTCCCGTTTTCCTGGACCTAAATAAACTAGTCCTGGACGGTTTTGCACAGCAAACATTTCTGTAGTATCAAAATCGTTATGATAAAAAACTGTTTCGGTATTTTGTGGATTTATAGACAAGTACCCATGTACAGGGCTCCAGTGGTTATGTCGAGAAAGCACTGTATCATGAGTATGATGATTTAACCAACTTTGTATCCAAAGTTGCTCGTCAAATTGTATTTTATAATGTTCAAAATAATGTTTTGCACATAGTTGAAGTTCTTTGAAAATTTTAAAGAAGTGTATGTTTCCTGGCATAATTGAAAAAACATTATACCTTGTATAAAACCAAGTTGTATCTTTGTTGTTTGTTTCTGCTTCTACAAAGTCATTTATTTTTTTAACAGCAGTAAAACAGTCTTTAACTATTTCTTCTTGCTGCTCTGCAATATATTCTATCTCGTATAAATTATACAAAAGTTTATCGTTAGTTTCTACTATTTTCATTCTATTACCAATGGTATCATGCTCAAGTGATGAGTCTCTTCGTTGTCATCGATATCAAATCCAATTGAATACCTAGGACCATCGTACTCTTTTGTAGTTATAACTTCATGTTCTAAGTTTCCGGGACCAATATATAACTGACCTAACTTGTTATTAATAGTAAATGCAACATCGTCTTGCCCCATTTGCTCATAAAACACTGTTTTGCTGTGTTGAGGATTTACAGCAATATAACCGTGTATAGGACTAAAATGATTATGTCTTTCAAGGTTGTTATCGCTTCTATGATTGTTAAACCAGCTTTGCAAATATAAGCCTTTATCGTGTGTAACTTCATTAGTTTTACAAAAGTCTTTAATACATTCTAGGAGTTCTTTGTATAGCTCAAAGAACATTTTATTACCTGGAGTAACTGTCCAAATATTATATCTAGAATAATAAAAAGTAGTATCTTGGCCTTGCTGTTCTGCTCTTAAAAACATTTGTATTTTTGCTATTGCTTTTTCGCATTGAAACATCCATTCATTAAGATTATCTTCGGTAATCGTTTCTAGTTGATAAATGTGATATTTCCATTCTTTATTTTTCTCTATAAGTTTCATATTTTCTCCATATGCAAAAAATTACATCCGCTCATATGAGCACCGTACATAGGATCATATTCACTGTTTTTAACAACAAACAAGCCTTCAATTAATTTATTAATATCTCGATCATGCAACCCATAAACAGGCATGCTAGGACGTACTCCAAATATCTTTTCTGGTTTTTCATGATAGAATAATCTAATAAACAATTTTCCATTTTCTTTTAGTGCATTATAATAATTTTCAAAAACTATTCTATAAACTTTTGGATGATTTACATGCAATGCTCCAGCATCAATTACAGCATCAAACTCCTTGTTAAAATCTAATTCTGCTATGTTTTTAACAATAAAAGTTCCGTTAGGAAAACGTTTTTGTGTTCTAGTAATTACTTCTTCAGAAATGTCTATACCTGTTACGTCTAGTCCTTGCTCTAATAAGTATTTTGAATTTCGGCCGTCTGCACAACCTGCATCTAAAACTTTTCCTGTTTTAATATCAAAATAATTTATAAAATCTACAACATGCTCGTCTGGCGAAAAATCAACAGTATCCCAAGGACCGCCTTGAGGGTGTTTTATATAAAAATTATTCCAGGCTTCTATGTCTATATAATCTATCCTATTCTGGATCTGATCATTGTGTTTAGTGTCCATCTGTCTTTACCGCTTGTATTAATTTGAGTTCTATGATTTAAAAATCCAGGAAAAAATAAAACATCACCTGTTTTTATTTTTACTTCTCTCCATACATCTCTCGGATGTGTGTCTTTAGGAAGATTTTGCCAGGCATATTCTAAGGGATCTCTAAATTCTATGTTCCCGCTATTTTCTTCTGCACTTATGTATGCAACTATAACAATATCAACACCGGGATGCGAATGTTCTCTAACATACTGCCCTTGAACTTGCCTATTGACATGACTACTTGCAATATATTTTTCTAATGGTAGCAATTCCCAATCTTCGGCAATTTTTTCTGCTCTTTCTGCCGCCCAAACAAGAAATTCATGGAATTCTGGCCAATGATGCGGTGTTGCTCCTGCAGGTGTTGTTTCATAATTATCCGCTGACGGAACTCCGTCTTGAAAAAGACTTTGTTTCATCGTAGGAAGTAACTTTTGTAGATCAAACTCAAATGTATCTTTGTATATCAAGTTTCTAAAAAGGTTTTGTTCTATCATAATGAAGCCATTGATAATGGTGTGTTTAATGGAGTTCTTGCTCTCATTTGATAACCAAAAGATATCCTAAATTTTTCTGTTGGGCATATTCCTTTGTGATTATAGTAACTCGGAAATAAAACCATTCTTCCTTGTTTAAAATCTACTGATTTTATTAAAGTTAAATCTTTACTACTTTTATAAAATTCTGTTCCGCCATCACTATCGTTGCAATAGTAAATTAGTGTCCAGTGGAAGTTTTTTATGGTGTCCATATGAGGATCTGCGGGGGTACTAGGAAGTTGTCCATTAACTAGAATTTTATCACAGTTATCAATTTCAAATTCAAATCCAGTTTCTATACAATGAGCTTTAAATCCTTCTAACACAAGTTTTATTATTGAAGGCCAATTACCTTCAGTTTCAAATCCATCAAACAAACACTTTCCAAAAAAGTTGCCGCCGCCTGGATAAGAACTTTGTCCATATCTCCATTCAAAATCAAGTAGTTCTTCAGCACCATATTCTACTAACCATTTAGGAAGTATGTCGTCAAATACAAAAATTTTATTTGGGTCTGCGTTATGAAAATCGTCTAAATCTGTACCTTCTAGCATTATTTTAGCCATCTACTTTAAACTCCGTTACAAAATTTACATCTTCAAGTTTTCCTATAAAAGGATCTACAAATCTATCATCTGTAGCATAAAAAATAAATGCTTGTGTTTGCCAAGTTCCTTTAAACGGATTTCTCCAATGCAATGTTTCACTACCTTTATACACTAAAACATCGCCGATGTCAAGTTCTGCTTTTACAATTTCATTATTATCATAGACATATATAGGCCAAGGCTTATGCATATTGTCATAATCTAGTGTAACACTAAGAGCAATTTCACATTGATCTTTGTCTTTATGAGGTCGTAATATTTCTCCAGTTCTATAATATCTGCAATGATTGTAAGTATGATCTAAAGTACAACCTAACTCTTTTTCTAATTTTGGTTTTAAATGTATTCCTACATCAAAGAAGATATTTTCCATTGCTGGACTTATAGTACATTGTGGATCATAGTAGAATTGATCTTGCTTTACTTTCTGCTTAATAAAGTCACTCATTCTTTTACATAGATCTTTATCTACAAAATTTCTTAAAATTTTATGATTTTCTTTCATACTATAAAACTTTCTATTGTATATTTTTCGCCTGACACAACTGGTTGATGTGACCACCTATACATAAAATTACAAGGAAATATTATTAACTGATTCTTTTTTAATCTATAAATTTCGTCATTAATTTTTAGTTCTCCGCCCGAATAATCGTCATTAAGATTCATTATAAAATTACACTGTTTAGACACTGTTGGATCATAATAACAATCTTCGTATGTGTGACCATTTATTGAATACTTTCTGAAATAAAACGCACTTCCGCCGCTAAATTCACTTTTAGGAAAATCTTTTATGTATTCGTTAATAGATTGAAGTTGTCCGGTTAGTAACATACTCCATAATTTTCCGTAGTCTTGGATGCTATTATCTACCTTACAATAATCAAACACTCCTACAGTTTTTTCAAAGTCGTTGTCTTGCGAGTGCTTCCATTTAGTTCTTTGATTAAGAAACTCTAGTAGTCCGTCACCTTCAAAATCATATACTTTAATGTAATCAATTAGTTGCATTTATTTTCCGTTAATTACTAAAATGTCTCTACCATCTTTATGATAACACGGAACACTAAGATGAGCAAGATAACCAGGAGTAATACATATTTGTCCTGGATTAATTATTACCTCTTTGTAAAACATTTGATTTGTTTGTCCTGTTCCTACTGCTAAATGTCTAGGATCTTCTATTAACAGAGTTCCGTTATTTCTTAAACCAATGATAGCTGTCCAGTTATATTCTTTGTGTATGTGCGGCCATTGCATGCCGCCCTCGTCATAACTTACTATCCAACTTATTTCAGGCTGAGCTGTGTAATTGTCGCTACTTAATTGTTCTTTTATCCACATATCAGCATAGTGTTGAACTTCGTTCATTATTTTATCTATACCAGGAGCTTGTTGGTATTCCCAGATAGGTTTAGGTGGTATGAGTTGATCTCCTAAACGTGTGCTATACAAAGGATTATGACCTACATTTTCAAAATTATTTGCTTTTGCCCACCATACTAAATCTTCTAGTGTTTTAGTATCAACGTCAATATAATCTAAAATCATAGTGTTAGGAAATAGTCTTTGTACAGGATTAGGTACTTTATAAACTTCACTCATTTATTTTTTCCTCTTTGTAGTTAAATGCAAGAGTAATTCTTTCATCTTTATCTTTATGTGGCGGAACACTATGTCTCAAATGACTGCGGAAAATTATTAAATCGCCTGCTTCGGGTCTATAGGTCTTCATTGTTGATGTTAATTGTGTATTCATCGATGTTGGCAACGGAATCATATCTTGTACAGGATTTTCAAATATAATTTGCGTGTTTTCGGTTGTTTTTGCATAATATACTGCACTAAAACTAAATCCTCCGTGATAATGAAATTCTTGATAACCGTCTTGATTATAAATGTTTGCCCAACTTTGTTCAGGAACATATCGAAATCCGCTTACAACACCTAAATCTGCTGCAAACCAATTTACATGTTTTGTTATTAGATTACTAAGTTCTTTTAATTCAGGGTCTGTATGTATTTCAAAAGTTCCGCAGGTGTTATAAACATAGCCTATCCAATTGGCGCCGCCAGGTGGCACTTCATTCTTAATGAATTTCAATCTATTTTCAATTTGTGCATTGTATTTTTTATAATCTCTAATTTTGGTTTTATACAATACTTGTGGGAAAATAGCTTCTACGCCCATTATCTACCTATACCTTTGTAGTATTGATATGCTTCAACTTTTTCTCTACTGCCCCATATGTCTGGGTCTAAATTTTCTTTAAGCCATCCTTGAACTGTTGGAATAGCTTCAAACACTGCTCCGTCAGGAGTATCAATTAATACTGCAAAATTGTTTTCTAAAAATGCAGCAACAGTATTGTTGTAAATTTCGCCTGTTTTTTTAAAGTGCAAAAAGTGTGACTTATATTGATCTATAATCTTTGACATAAATTCTCCTAAAATCCCCAGCATACTAAACTGTATCTAGTACTATTAATTATCGGTTCAATCCTATGCGGATACATGAAGTTGGCAGGAAAAATTACCACATCTCCTTTGTCTAATTTTATTTTTACATCGTCAAAAAATACTAATTCGCCGCCTTCGTAATCATCATTTAAATTTACTATAAAACTAAGAATAGGTATGCCTTTTTCGGTGCCATTAAATATATCATGTATGTGATCAACATGCTTATTCATTTTTGTACTAGCAGAATACTTGTTTAATCTCAACGGAGAAAACTTACTTACATAACACCTAGTTTTCAAATCGTTTTCGTAATTTTGCATACAATTAAATAAATTATTTACTATCACAGACACAAATTCTTTGTCTTTATAGTTATCTAAGTATAAAACTTCAAACTCTTGTTGATTTATTTTAAATTTAGCGTCATTGTCATCTTGCCATTGATGAGAACTGTAAATTTTATTAGAATAAAAATCTACCCATTTATCACAAAAATCTTGTGGGAAAAAATTTTTATATACAGAGATATAACTGTCAATAGGATTGCTTTGCATGTAGATATTTACATGCAAAGCCTATAAAATTGTATATAAGTGATTATGTTAAAGGAACACCATTAGGCGGAACACGAATTTCATTTAGATTCATTACAAATCTTTCTTCGTTGTATGTTGGTGTCCAGTCTGCAAGTGTAGGAAGATCTCTTAGATATTGACGATACGCTTTCCAATCTGCTGGTACTTCTACGCCCTCTTCAGTAGATTTTGCAACGATCCAGTCTGTTTGTTTTATAAGTTCATCTCTTATTTCTCTTGCAACTTCTTGATCCTTTTTTGCAATTTGGTCTGCTTTTTTTGTATCAAGTTGTTCAAGAGTAGGTTTGGTCATTTCGTTGTCCTCGTCCCAATTGATTTCTATAGCGTCCCAATCATTTAAAGGATCAACTTCTTCGCCGTTGTAATATCCGTCTGAATTTTCAGCTTTCATACTCCAACCAACGTGTTTCATGCTGTTAGCTAGACGCCACTCATCTACAAGTGCTTCTAGTGCTGTTGAGTAATTTATAAGTCTTGCTTGTCCGAACATTTGTGTCTCCTTAATTTGCTATTTCGCTTAATCTGAGCCAGGCCTGTCCGTCGCCGTTGCCGCCCGATCTGTTAAAGTACATTGTTCCTGTCCAACCACTACATGCTGCTTGGAATGTATGTGTTCCACCCGACCCTGGGTCATGTAGTTTATGTTCAGAGAACTGATAAATTGTGTTACATTGTCCTCCGTGGAATCCACTTTGGAAAATTTGTGTTCCTGTAGTAGTGTTTGTAACTCTATGACGGCTTAAATTCCATCTGCCTTGTCCGACATCTTCTCTTGTCTTCATAAAAAATTCAACAAGAATTAAATTACCAGGACGTACAGTGATACTATGGTTAAAAAGATCAACAAATCCGCTGCCGCCGCTTGAGTTACTGCCAGTCCAAGTAGTATATGTTGTTTGAACAATGTTTCCATTGCCCATATTAATTCTTGGATTTGAACTACCACTTGAGTAGGCGCTATCTATTTGTGATCCATTTGTAAAAATTATTGCCATTCTTTACTCCACCTACAAAGGCTTAATCTCCATCAATCTTAACACAGCTCTACCGTCATTGCCTTGATTGTTAGGGCTGTTAAACTGTACATTTGCTCCGGGATATGCCCAAACTCTTACATAATATCCAGGATTAGTAACACCAGGATAATCAACACCAAATTTACTAAAGTTTATAATATTATCACTAGTAAATCCATTGTATCCACTGTAGAACATCCGTGTTCCGGAACCGTATCCACCTCTGTACATGTCATGGTATCCTAAACTCCAAGGACCGTCTCCTCTATCACAGCGTTGAGCACAGTTATAATACCACGCAACACCGTGGCTTGAATCTTGTAGTGTTATTGCTCCTGAAAAAAAGTTTTGCGCACTAGTGCTACTAGTTTGTAATCTACTGGTATGCACATGTTCTACAACTTGGATAATATGTCCGTCAGGTGCAATCCTTGTACCGTTACCTGTAATTTGCTGACCGGTTGAAAAATTAATTGCCATTAAGCACCGACCTCCATAAGTCTAATTACACCAGTTCCGTCGCCGCCTTGATTGCCGCCATAATTCACATAACCTGTACCTGCATTGTAACTTTGACAACGAACTGTATATGTATGTGTTCCGGCTACGCCTGGTGAATGTAAATAGTATTTTTCGTATGCACCTAGATAAAATCTGTATGTTCCATTCCAGCCACTATCAACTAAGTAACTGTTATTTTGGTTAGCTCCTGAAGGTCCGTCGTATCTTAGATAGTTAAACATAATTGACCATCTGTTGCCGCCAAAGTCCATACGTTCTGTTACATAAAAATAGGTTAAAACTTTGTTACTAGCTCTACTTGTTGTTATACTGGCATTAAAGATATCTTTCAAAGTATTGTTTCCAACACTGTGATTTCCTGAGTTTGTTACTTGCACACATTGACAAATACTACCTTCAGCATATAGCTTATTAACAGCTAGTTCGCTAATCTCTTTACCGTTTGAAAAATTAATCGCCATTTTTATGTATCTCCGTTAGTATTTATCTTTTGTCTAGATCTAACAAACTCCTCCATAGACAAACAGCGTTGTTGCAAGGGTGTCCATAACTGATTGTTTTGTGTAAATATCTCTTCGCCGTGTTTTCTTTTTCCGTAGAAGTCTAATTCAAAGCCAGCAAGTTCTTTACTAATGTGTCCGGTACCTTTTAAAATAAATGCCCAAAGTACCCAACCTGCATATCCATAGTTTTGAGCAAAATCATGACCTACTGGAACTTTGTGCTTACACTGTTCTATAACTGATTTCACAAGATCACTTTGTGTTTCACCTGTATTTATCCATCGCCAAAAATCAGTATCAGTCCTTCCGCCCATGTAGTGTATTTCTAAAAACTCTTTAAAGTTGTCATACATGCCATTGACTCTTCTATTGTACATGTACGCACTTCCGTCGGACACTGTTTGATTCTGTGTTGATCGCAAATATTCAAACACAAAAAACGTTAGCTGTATAATTGTTGCATGGATACTTGTCGCTTCTAGTGGTTCTGAAAAAGCTGCACTTAGTCCTACAGCCAGACAGTTTTTCTTCCAAGGTTCTTGTAATCTACCGCTTTCAAATTTTAATATTTTTATAGGTTCAATTTTCTTGCCTAATTTGTTTTCTATTTCGTCTTGCGCTTGTTCCGGTGTAATAAATCTGTCGTCAAACACATAGCCACATCCGTATCTATCTACTGTAGGTATTTGCCACATCCATCCTGCATCACATGCCCATGCAGTTGTTACTGGCTCTAAATCTTTATAGTCATCTTCTGTATAAGGAAGCAAGAAAGGCATAGCACTATTCACTGGAAGATTGTCATTGTAACTTATCCATTTGTTGTCAAGTTTTTCCATTAAAACTTTTTTAAATCCGCTGGCATCTATAAAGAAATCGCCTTCTATTTCTTGTCCATCAGATAATTTTAATTTAGTAATATATCCATTAAATGGATCTAATACAACATCTAATACTTCTGCATCTATATTTTTAACCTTGTCTCCACAAACTTTTTTAAAGTATTGCCCTACTTTGTGGGCATCAAAATGATATGCATGGTTGCCTGTTCCGTAGCTTTCAGTTAAGAATGTTGATTTTTTGTCGTCAATAAGAGTACCTAATTGAGTAATTAAGTGTGCAGGAATGTCGTTAGCTACAGCATGTAAAAAATGATAGTCCGGAACTTCATTGGGGGTCATAGTACCGTCAATAGGACCATAATAACTCCAATCTTTTTTTGGTGTCCAGTTTTTATGTTTTATTCCTAATTTTACAGTGGCTCCAGTTTCTTTAAAAAAGTCTTGTTCATTACATCCAAAGTCATAAAGACCGTTAGTAACAATGTCACGCAAATGTCCTGTACTACCTTCTCCTGCACCTATAATGCCTATTTTAGATGATTCTATCAGTGTAACAGAATGGTCGTCGTGTATTTTACTCACAAACAATGCGGATAACCAACCAGCTGTTCCTCCACCAACAATTACTATTTTCATCTATCAGGACTCCTATTTGTCATTGAACTTATATTAAAAGATAAACTTATTCTAGTTGCATCACTTGTAAATGGATAAACTAAATGTCTTTGTTCTGCAGGTATTACAACAATATCTCCTTCTTCTGGAAGGAAATCAAATTCAGGACCACTGTAAAGTGTTTCTTGCCCTGCATTTATAAAACTTATATTTCCGGCGCAAGGTTTTATACTATGCTCTTGCAAAATTTTATTTTCTTCTACAAGTTCATTTGGCACTTGTATCCAAACAATTACTACATGCTGCCCTGGAAATCCGCTATGATAATGCAGTGGTTGAAATTCGCCTTGTCGTTGAAAATTTACCCATATAGCATCAACAAAATCGAACTCTGTTGTTACTAATTCTCTGTTGTCTAAAACATTGCAGTTACTGGCAAAATAACTTAGATGAGGAATAAAAATAGATTTAAATTTTCCCTTTTCTCCTAGGTCTGTAAAATCTATAGCAAACTGATTTCTTATATTTCCTACTAGTCCTGCGGTCGGTGGTAACTTTTCTTCGCCAGCTCTATCAACAATAGATCTAATAAAAGACAATTCTTTGTCTGAGATTTTTCCGAGATAAATTGGGGGGCTAAATGGTCTAATAACTTTCTGCATACTATTAATTATGCTCTAGTTACCAAAACGATTTTAATCTAGAGTAATATCGTCAGCTTCGCCACTATCACCGGTATCTGCTTTCGCTGGAACAATTGATGGATCAACTTCCTGTAGCATAAACTTGTATGTTTTTCCATTTTTATTGTTATAGATGAACAAATCTTCTTCACCCTCAACAATAGTGTAGTCACCAATACCGTTACTTAACTGCAAGTCATTTGTGTAAATGTTGCGCCATCTTGAACCAGATGCTCCAAGATCGTTAGATGTACCATTTGGTAATACATGTCCATGGAAGTACCAGTTATTATCATTGTAGTAATAACGTGCTGTTACAGTTTTAGTACCTGCAGAGTTTCTATAGAAACAGTTATAATCAGCCGCTTCGCCACTAGCAAAAGCAGGACTTCCATCACCATTATAGAACATACCACCGCCGTAACCACTGGCAAAATCACTTTGTCCTACATATGTATAACCTGTGCCTTGGTTTGAACCATATGCTTCGAAACCACATTTGTTACTATCACCTGCTAGTGATCTTATAGCAGTATCAGAACTTTTACTTACATTACCAGCAGTTATATTATTTGTGCTATCTACTGATCCGCCATTTATTACAGTTGCTGACAAAGTACCTGTGCTTGGTTGAAAACTTAATTTACTTGAGCTTACTGTTGCTGATGTAATTTTACCGCTTGTAGCAGTTGTAAGATTAGGATAAAATGTGCTAGAACTTGTGGTGTCGTTACCTATGTTAATTCCTGAATCAGTAAATGTTAAATTTCCTGATGCATCTGTTTGAATGACCTGACCTGCAGTTCCGTCAGCCGCTGGAAGTGTAAATGTAACATTGGAGCTAACCGTTGCCGGTGATGTTAAACCTACATAGTTACTGTTGTCGCTATCATTAAATTTTAGTGTTCCTGCTGCTTGCACTTGAGCATGGGATCCAAATTTAATTTCGCCTGTGCCGTTAGGATCTATAATAATATCTGTGTTATTAGGAATTGTTTTCAGATTATTATCTAGTGCTGTAAATTGTCCTAATACCGGACCGCCTTGGACACCTGTTGTAATTCTACGCATTTCTATTTCCTTAAGCTGTTGATGTTTCTATTCCATATACCATGGCACTAACGTCTGTACTGTTTGCATAAACAACCACACGCTTGCCGGCATCTAAAACGATACCACTTCTTTCTAATACACCGTTTGCGATTAGTTCTGCATCATACTCAATCCATTCTGCCGTTGTCGGAGAATCTGTTGCTGCTAGAGCTACTCTAACATTTCTTTGTGATGCACTCCTGTTTGTTACATTTATACTTATCACCGCGAAGTTATCTGTCGGGACAGTATAAATTACTGTGTCTGCTGCTGCACCTAGTGCAGTTGGGGTTCCTAATATTCCTTTTGCCATAATTTTTGCTCCGTCCTTATCTTAAGAAATAGTTAAATGCTTCAGGTAAGCCTAGTACGTTTCCTGTGAATACAACATTTGCTTTTATATTTATCTGTTCTCCAGATACTGTAGTTATTTGATTGGTGTTGATAAAAATGTCACCTGCTGTTACAGAGTTAACGTTTAGCGATGCGCCGCCGCCACCAATCTGTGCTTCAATGTATGCCTTCACTGCTCGTTGTGTTGGTACAACACTGTCGCTGTTTGCAGTAAAGAACGGGTCTGTACTAAATTCACTAATACTTGCAGAGTTACCACCTAGTGTAACTTCACCTAGTGTAAGTTCTTGCAAGCCTGCAATGTTAAATGCTTCAGCGTTCAATGTTGCAACACCAGTTGCCTGTTCAATACTAAACAAGTCGCCAACTCTAAAGTTACCATCTTGGTCAGTTGCTGTGAAGAACACTCGTCCGCCTTCTGAGTCGCGTGTTTCGTTTGCTTGCACCGGATCATTAACTGGTACTCCAGGATAGTTAGTATCAGTAAAGTTACCAGTACCAATATCAAGGAAGTCATGTCCTGTCAAACGTACCTGTGAGTAACGAATACGCATCTCAACTGGATCACCGTTAGCTGGTGCATCAGTTATAGTCATATCTGGACTTATTTGTAAGAATCCTGTAAATGATCCATCATTTGATCCAACAAATGATACCGTATTAACCAGTTTGAAGTATTGTCCTGGAAGACTATCAAACTCAATGTTAGAACCATTTACTGGTCTTGCACTCAATCGTCTTACAGCAACAAATTGTCCGTTTTGGAAGAAATCGGCATATCCGTTTGAGTTTTGATCATCAATTTCGGCACTTGCTGTAAGGAAACTACTTCCTCTATTAATAAATGTTGGGTTAGCCAGTGTGCCATCATTTAGTCTTACAGCAGTTTCTACATCATCAATGTTGTTTGGATCTGTAATAGTAATAGTTGGCGCACTTGTGTAACCTGAACCAGGTTCAGTCATTCTAATTTCAAACACTTGTTGATTAGCAACACCAACTCTACCCATTGCCTTAGCACCAATTCTACAATCTCTAACTTCTGTTGCGGTTGCAGATCCGCCTAATGCAATGAACTTTCCTGTTCTAGCAGGGTTACCAAATGCTATAGCATCTGTGCTTGTTGTTACAGCAGTTATAGTCAATGTATCCCAATCTAGTCCGTATTGTGAATAGCCCACTGATGTAGTAGATACACCACTAATTGCAAACATACCTTGGCCGTATGCAATTTTGTTTGCTGTGATAGGAAGTGTAACAGCAACCCATGTGCTACCGTCAATACTGTATGCGCCGCTGGTTGTACCTGCTGCTATTGCAATAAACCTTCCATTACCCCATACAACATCACTCCATGCAGCAGTACTAGGCATACCTGCTGCTACAGTTGTCCAAGTTTCGCCTCCGTCGGATGTGTAAGCCATTTCTTGGCTTCCACTCTTAACTGCTACAAACAATCCTTTACCATATGCTAGTCCTGTGTAACCAGTTGATGGTAATGCTGTTGCTACAGTTGTATAAGTTTGGCCGCCATTTTGTGAATATGCAATGTCAGTATCGTTGTCACCGATAACAACAAATCTGTTGTCATTTGCACCAACATTACCAAATGCTACTTTAGCAGTACTTGTAACTGCAATTCCAGCTATATCAACTGATGTCCAAGTACTTCCGTCTGTGCTGTAATTTGTACGCACTGAACTTGCATTATTACCTGCAACAACAGCAAAACTTTCTTTGTAAGTAGATGACCCGTCATCGGCCAATCCTGAAGCAAATCCTGTCCAGGTTGCACTTGATCCAAGTGTTACACTTGACCAAGTCTGCCCATCAACCGATCCTTGCGCACTTGTACCTGTGCTTGGTATTGCAACAAAGGAGCCTTTTTCTGCTATTCCTTCAAAGTCAAAATCAACAATAGCACCTGTAGAACTATTAATTGTTGTTACTGTGATTACAAGATCGTTTGTAGTAGAAACTCCGCCAATATCTGCGCCGTCAATAGTTACTGTTTCTAAGCGAACAAAACCTGTACCTCCGTCATTAACACTTACATAATACTTTTCACCGTTACGTGTTACATTGAATGTAGCATTTAATCCGTCTGCACTTGCTAGTCCAGAAACTGCTGTAAATTGTTCAGAAGTTTCAAAATAACCTAAAACGTCCCAATTGCCTGAAGTAATTGTATGATCTGTTGCACTTCTTGTAGGATCTGTAAATGAAACTGCTGGTTCAATAAAGTAAGTAGAACTAGAGTTAGGAGAAGTAATTGTAGTTCCCGGAACTACATGATCCCAACCTGCTGTGCCGTCTGACTCTTTAATAACAGTTGCAACTTTTGAACCTGAGTTATATGTGTTAATCAGTCCATAGTTACCTACACCTGCACCACCTGTAATAAGTATCTTCATACCTGGATATGCTGTACTTAATTGACCGTCTGTTGCAGCAAGTGTTATACTAGTGCTGGAACCCGTTTGTGCAGTGTTACCCGCAACAAGATATCCGCTACCGCCAGCACTGTCAGCTACAGTTTCAACAATTCTAACCTGATTAACTGCATTATCTCTAAATTCATCAGCGACAAGCTGTTCTCCGTCGCCTGCTCCAAAAATATCAATTACTGCTTCTGTGTAATCATTACCAGCATGACTAAACTCCAATGCAAGTATCTGATCTGTATCTGTAAATACATTTCCGATTGTAGCATTGTATTGTGTTTCGTTATCAACTACTGCTGTTACTGGTGTTTCGTCTGGATCAACACCTTCAGCTACAGAACCATACACACCGTAAGAGTTGTTACCGTTTGTACCTCTAATACGTCCGCCGTTTTCTGCAAGATAACCAATATAAGAGTAATATGTGAATACAGATACAAGTTCTGCTCTACCATTATTAGTGATCCAAGCACCGATGCCATCGCTTATAAGCTGTGTAAAGTCGTTGGATACCATAGAGTCGTTACCGCCGTTGTGTAGTGCTCCGTCAATCTTCTGACCAATTGCACCGTAGCCTAAACATGTACAGTTTTGCATGTATGGAGAACGAGCTGTAATCCATGCACGAGTATCGTCTGGACCCCAACCTGGATCGAGTGAGCTGTATGCACCTGCTGTTACACGACTTGTTCCGTTAGCATTTTCTGCTGTTAAGTCTCCGCGTAATCCGTCAAATGTCATCAAACGCAATCCAGTACCATTTCTCATATAGAAGAAATCTTCTTCTTGGCTACCTATTACAGCATTAACATAGTATCTAGCTGCTAAGGTTGCTTTATAAGAAGCAGGTCTGTAAATTGTTACATTGTTTGTGTATTCGCGCTTCCATTCTTGACCCCATTGTAGATCCCATTTAACTGCATCTATGTATTCTCTAAGATCTCTAGCACACGCTGTCTTGCTGTAGGTATAACCCATTATAACTGCAAATGCTTCATCAGTAGTTCCTATATCTTTTTGCGCACCGCCCAATGTATCACTTACGGTAAATTGAGTTGCGCTTAGGATATCTCTTACGTAATATGTTGTACCTTCTACTAAGTTTGTAAAATCTAGTCCGCCTGTGCTGTCTGCTAAATTTTCAAATGATACTTCTTGTCCTATAGATAACCAAGTAGTATCTTCAACATTGATTATATCTGTTGCATCTACAGTTCCTGTAGATACAGTTTGGAAGTAGTCATCTACATATGCCATTGCTTCTTGAACTATAAACTCTTTGTTTAGTTCTAATTGTCTTACAGCATTATAAACTTCTGCGTCGGCAGTTTGTCTAATACTACCTTCGCTAGAACCATGCCAAATATAATCTTGTACGATTTGCCAGGTTGCATCTAACCCTGCTTGTGCTCTGTTGTCATCGACTATTTCTTTTGCAAGAGCTAGTGCATACTCGTTAGCAGCAATAGTTGCTGTTTTTTGATTCCCAACAACTTTAGCAGAAGGAAGTCTTAAGTATGATAATCCTGCAACAATACTTGCATAATTTGTACCTAACATCCAGTCATAACGTGCTGCATCAATAATATATCCTATATCTCTAGTACATTTTGCATGATCATATGTAAAGTCATTATATGTATCGCTGATGTATTGAATTGTAGCTTTGATAACATTACTACGATCTGACAAAATGTCGCTGTGTGCTGTTTGGTATTCTGCATCAGCCCATGTAATACTTGGATAAACAACTGCTGGAACACTATCAGTATTTCCAGCTGTTAAAGCATCAGTGATAATTGTAATTTTATTTGTTAGCTCTGTTGCTTCTGTTGCTGTCGCAGGCGTACCAAGTGTAGTTTGCAACTCTAAGTTGCCTGACTGTGCTGTTACTGATCCTTCTTGAACAATAGTTTCAATGATGCTTGCCATATGTGTGTAAGCATTTACAGTTTCTGTCACTTGTCCGTCTGGATAAATTGCACCAAACAATCCAAAATATGATTCTGTCATTCTGGTTGTTGCCATTGTTCCACCGTATAAAATATCGTAACATAATGCATCTACAATATATTTTACATCTCTAGAACATTTAGTTTCACTATAACCTGCTGGAGGAGTGTTGTTATTAACATAAGCAACAACATCTGCTGCAATAAAATCTCTGTTAGCAACAAGGTTATCTTTTGCATCTACTCTGTTTTGATCCACCCCTGTTGGGCTTGGTAAAGATAATGCATTAACTACTCCGTCTCCTGGATCAGCTGTTGCAACAGTACCATTCTGTAGAATATCTACTATTTCATTAAAAGCTGTTGTTATTCTTGTTGAAGCATTACTCGATCCTGATTGTGAAGATCCGTCTGTTGTAACGCTTTCTTTAAGTAGATCTCTAGCTTTGCGAATAGCACCTATTGTTTCAACCTTTTGTGTTGTAAGGTTATAAGAGTTAGTTGGTCTTGTGTATGCAATACCATTATAGACAGCATTATAGTTTGTTCCTAATGCAACATCATATGCAGTGTCTGTAATTATGTTTGTTAAATCTCTTCTACATGCTGAACTGTTATAGTTGAAACTTCCAAAGTTTTTATTAACAAAGTCGATTACCTTTTCGCCAATTGTATCTGTTTCTGCTACAAGTTTTTGGCTTTGGCTAATTAAATCTTCATCAACATCTGTTAATGTAGGATATGTAATGTTAGCCTGAGCTGTGCCATTTTCAACAATGTCAATAAAGCCGTCAAACAAAGTACCTATAGTATTAGATACTGCTACACTTCCACCTTCGCCGCTACGCTGTGGTTCTGTTGATTGTAGTACTGGTGTAACTGTAATGTCTCTACCAACTGTTTGTGCAAGTGCTTTCATAAATTCATATGATGCAACTGTTGCTGCCCTCTCTGTACTATCAATTTGTAATGCACCTGAATAACCTGCAAAGTATGCAAGTCCTGCTGTTTGCATTTGCCAGTTACCACCGTATGTCAAGTCATAAGCAAGTGCATCTAGTATAAACCCAACGTCTTGCTTACATTTTGTTCTACTGTATTTTAAGTTAGGATAGTTATCAGTAATATATGCTGTAACTTCTTCTTGTATAAATTTTTTATTAAGTAAAATTAAATCTCTAGCATTACCAACATTCACGTCGCTTAAATCATATTTTTTAATTAATGATGCAGAAAGTTTATTACCTAATGCAATGTCAATATATTCTCTTACAGATCTAAAAGATCTAGTAACTTCCGGAGCTACGTGCGGAGCTTCTGCAATAGGCCAATCAGTGTATTGTGTTTCAGTGTTTCCGCTTGTTGGTGTTACTACAGAACCTTCTACAATATCGCCAATAATCGCTTCGACTCTTTCTAGAGCTTTATTTGTATAAACAAAGTCCGAGGCAGGCGTTAGCGTATTGTCATTATATACAGTTCTTGGCTGAACATTAACTGCACGAAGTTCGTCGCCCATAATACAAGTTTCGGCTGGAACAATAATTGGTAATGTTTCTTTATAATAACCAGTTGCTACTCTAATTAAGTTAGTTCTAATTAATCTAGCTGGAACATTATTAGGTTCGCCGTCAGCAATAGCGTCTGTAAGCAGTGTTACAAGTGCTGTTATTTCTGCAAGCACACCTGATTCTGCTGTAATTGATGAGTCAAACCATTGATCTACAATCCTAGTAGAATTATCACCTCTTGTAATTTGATAATTTACATCAGGTGCAGTTTGTGCTAGTACGTTACCTATTACAGTTAAACCATAATTAATACTTGCAACAGTTTCATCTTCTTGATTGAGTGTATATAAGCTAGAACCATCATTTAAGTAAGATAATGCTGCTTCTCTAGTTCTTACATTGCCACCATGGGTGATATCCCAAACAAGTGCATCAACAATGAAACCCATATCTCTTTCACACTTTACTGTATCATATGTAAAGGATACATCAAAAGGTGATGTGCCGTCAGCTATTTGCTGTTCAGTCCATTCTAGAATTTCACGCTGGATAAATCTTCTATTAAGTTCTAAAAGTTTTGCTGCATTGCGATTTCTTGCGCCGCGCTCTACTTGTTGTGCTGCATAGCGTATTGTTTTAAATGGTCTGTCAAAACTTTTACCGTATTCTGGAGCAGGACTATCTACCCCTGTTTCTGCAACGTAATAAACATCATCTACAGAATTTAGTGTAGCCCATTCTGGAATACCGTCTGGACTCACTTGTAAAATTTGACCGTTTGTTCCGATAGGTAATCTTGTAGGGCCAGCACCGCCGTAATAAACTAAATCACCAGTTGTTGTTAAAACACTTTGTTCTGTACCTACAGCAATAATATTCCAGTAAGTGCCTGTTGCATCTTGATCTGGCCTTGAATTTTGGGCTCCGCCACCAGGTTGTACATCAGTTTCTGTAGAATAATCGTCACCTTCTGAAATATGTTGTTGAATGCATATGTAGCTGTTATCTCCGTAACGTACAATATCACCTAGATAGTATTCTGCATCATCTATCCAGCTACCTCTCCAGCGCACACCTGTGTTAAGTTGTTTCCAATACAGTGTGTTAGGTGGTTCTTGTTCGGTATGATCAGTAATACAAATATATGTATAACCACCATGCGATACTAAGTCACCTACTTGATATTCAAATCCTGTACTATCGTCTCCCCATTCGCCCTGGAAACTAATACCTTCACTAAACAGCGTCCATTCTGCAATATTTGTATTGTTCCATACACCGCCTGTTGTGTAAGCACCAAAAGTTGTTGTGTTAAGACCTGTTAGTAATCCACTATCTTCATATAGTTCAAAAGTATCTGCATCTAACACTTTAGCATAATACGTGTTATCGTTAAGGTTGGTCATTCCTTCTATATCTGTAAATGCAACAGATTTACCAGAGTTTAGGCCGTGTTGTACAGAAGTTACAACACCAGGATTAGCTTGTGTTACTCCAGTAACCTTGCCGCTAGACGGAGCAGGTCTAACACCTACACTTTCTAAATCAGCAATATATTGAAATCCACCGTAACGTACAATATCGCCTGGTTGGTATTCACCAGTTGGTGTCCAATCTGATTCAAATTGCAAACCTTCAACAAACTCAGTCCAATTACTTGCATCGTTGCCAAAGTCTGAAGTTGAAGTGTGTGCTGTAACACAAATGAATACTCCAGCACCATATGTTACAATATCATTTAATTTGTATCTTGTTGAACTTGCCCATGTTAATTTATAATCTATACCCGAATTGATGACATTCCACTTTTCAATGTCATCTTCTAAACCCAACGAATCGGTTGCAGCAGCAGTATGGTCTTCTATACAAACGTAAGTTATGCCACCGTATTTTACCATGTCATTACGCTTATAAGCGAACCCTGCTATCCAAGTTCCCTTCCAATCTAATCCGTCTGCGTAAAGATCCCATTTTTCTACATCTGTTTCTAAGCCTTCGCTTGTTACATCAATTTCAGCATCTATAGCCATATTACTATGATTATAGCAGAAGTAATACAACGGATCTGGAGTAGCTTCATCTATTGTAATTTGAACTCTGCGTGTTGTGGCGCCTGCAAATCCTGAATCGTATGCTGAAGCATCTGCAACTGCTACACCATCTAGCAAATAAGTTACGTTTGTTGTGTAAATTGATCCGCCCGCATGAGTTCCATTTTTAGTTTGGCTGAAAACTAAAGGATGCGTATTGTTCGAAGCGTCATCTTGATTAAATGTGTAAGTATAACCTTGTGTGAATTGAATGCTTGGGTACTGGTCTCCATCAAGAACAAACACATTGTTACCTGGAGATTGTTCATTAGCTTCTACTGTGACTGTAAATGTTTGGCTACCTGTCGTATTTGCTGATGTATGGATTTCGTTACAAATATACAGTCTAGGTCCGTATCTAACAACATCACTATATACATATCTTGTGTTTGTTTTCCAGTTGCCTTTCCAAGTTTGACCATCTGAAATTAAATTCCATTTTGAAGGAACAACATCTAAGTCTGTAAAGAAATCAGCTGCACTTGTGTGACCGATCACACAAATGTATATTTTGCCACCATACGCAATTACGTCATCTTTGTAATATACAGTATCGGTAACCCAGTCGTTTTTCCAAACAAATCTAATTCTACCTAGTTTAAATTCAGCCATTTATTTCACTCCGTTAAAGTATTTATCTAATTCCGTATTACCTACTGAATAGTCTCGTTTGTAGTTTTTAAGAACAACATATTTGCTATCATTGTACCATCGATTGCAGTATCGTTTCCATAATCATCTTGTCCTGAAATATCAACATCTCTGTTAAAATACAGGTACGTTGCTGTTGTAGTTTCAATAATATTATTTTCAGTACCAACTCTAACTCTACCTGCAACAATAGTGTTTGTTTCTAAGTTTTCACCACCTACGGACAATCTATCTGCAAGGAATGTTGCAATAGCTCGTTGTGTTGGAACAACATTATTTGAGTCTGCACTAAATGTTGGGTCGGTTGAAAATTCGCTAACAACTGCACCAGATCCACCTAGTCTAACACCACCTAGTGATAATTCACTAAGTCCATCTAAATCAAAGAATTCAGCACTAATTGTAACAATACCTGTTGATTGTTGCACACTGAATAATTCACCTGTTCTAAAGTTACCATTTTGGTCAGTACTGGTGTAGAAAACCCTGCCACCGTTTGCTTCTAGCACTTCGTTTTCTGGTGCTGCTTCAAAATATGCTCCTCCTGCGTATAGTTCAGGATAGTTTGTTTCTTCAAAATTTCCTGTACCAATATCTAGGAAGTCATGTCCCGAAATTCTACATTGTGAGTATCTAACACGCATTGTGCCTTCGGTACCGTGTTCTAGATTATATTCATTTCTCATTCTAGGACTGATAGTAAATCTTACAGTTCTTGTATTGTTACCTGATCCATCGTCGCCAAGATCTGTTGCTTCTACACCTGTAAATAGTTTGTAGTCAGTAACATCAGGAGTATCTGGATCTGGTATTGTAACAAATCTTAACTGTGCTCCTGGACCAGGAACTGTTGCGATCCCATCTACTACAATTTCATTACTTTCAGGAATAATATCTGCGAAACCGTCGCCTGTGATTGTAACTGTAGAACTAGAAGTTCTATATCCGCTACCTC
>Ga0181590_10000197_pt1 | contig 44437 bp, 43 predicted proteins | sample 071ome_34_FD_132446 | JGI IMG/M metagenome (GOLD analysis project Ga0181590, IMG submission 132446) | Coastal salt marsh microbial communities from the Groves Creek Marsh, Skidaway Island, Georgia - 071411BT metaG (megahit assembly) | ecosystem: Environmental > Aquatic > Marine > Intertidal...
AACCTGTTAAAGGTGAAAGAGCCCAAAATAAAGATGCTCCACGTGAGTTGGTTTGCCTTCTTTTTAACCTTCGTTGTGTGGTTCAACCACGCGCCCCTGATGGGGTTCATCAAAGAAGCCTTTGATTTAACGGGCCAACAAGTTAAAGCCCTTTTGATTTTGAATGTGGCGTTGACCATACCGGCACGCATCATCATCGGGATGTTGGTGGATAAATTTGGGCCTCGCCATGTGTATTCTGGGTTGCTACTGGCGACCGGTGTGCTGTGTACGGCGTTTGCACTGTCCAATACTTACGAGCAATTGGCTCTATTCCGTTTCCTAATGGGCTTTGTGGGTGCCGGTTTCGTAATCGGTATTCGTCTAGTGGGTGAATGGTTTCCAGCGAAAGAGGTGGGTATTGCCGAAGGTATTTATGGCGGCTGGGGCAACTTCGGTTCTGCGGCCTCTGCGATGCTGCTCCCTACGGTAGCACTTCTGTTCGGCGGTGAAGACGGATGGCGCTATGCACTGCTTTGTACGGCCGCCATTGCCTTTGTTTATGGCCTAGTATTCTTCAAGGTCGCTCGCAACACGCCTAAAGGTTCCACTTATTTCAAGCCTAAGAAATCAGGCGGCTTGATGGTGAGCAACAAAAAGGATTTATACTTTTACTTTGCAATGAACATCCCAATGTACATTGCACTAGCTGTGCTCACGTGGAAGTTGTCTCCGACAAATCTAGGTTTGTTAAGCGAATTTGCCACTAATGGTATTTATATTGGCCTTATTATTTTGTTCTTCGTTCAGACTAAACAAATTTTAAATGCTAACAAAGAGCATTTATCTAAACCCGTTCCTGAGTTGCAGCAGTACAAATTCAAGCAGGTAGCCATCCTACAATTAGCGTACTTTGTTACCTTTGGTTCTGAATTGGCCGTAGTATCTATGTTGCCATTGTATTTTATGGACACGTTTGAAGGCTTGGATGCGGTAAAAGCGGGTCTTCTTGCTTCAGGCTTTGCTTTCATGAACTTAGCGGCCCGTCCTGGTGGTGGTTGGTTATCAGATAAGTTTGGTCGCCGTAAAACCCTTTCAATTCTGATTTGTGGTCTGGCTGTTGGTTATTTGGTGCTAAGCCAAATCGAAGGCACTTGGTGGATTCCATTGGCGGTAATCGCAACCATGGCATGTTCTTTCTTTGTGCAGGCAGGTGAAGGCGCTGTGTTTGCCATGGTGCCACTGGTTAAGCGTTCAATGACTGGGCAAATCGCAGGTATGACGGGTGCTTATGGAAATGTGGGTGCGGTGATATTTTTAACGGTATTGTCGTTCGTTGATTACAGCACCTTCTTTATGGTGATTGCAGCATGCGCGGCTGTCATTTTCATCGCTGTTCAGTTCCTTGAGGAGCCGGAAGGTCACGTAGCTGAGGTGAATGAACACGGTGAAGTTGAGTTGATTCAAGTGGGCACAAAGTAAAAAAGGTTTGGGTCAATCATTATAAAAAGGAATGATTGACCCCTTAAAATCCTTATCCAAAGATTATCCAATACGATTTTTAGCAAAGAGTTTTAATGCTCCGCCGTTGCAAGTAGAGTATTAAAGCTCTTTTCTTTTTTATGAGAGTGCTTACTTAATACTGGCCGATTGGTCATGGGAAATTATCATGCATTTGCAGTCACAGCTGGAATTATCTGTTGGCCAAGCCACGGATGCGGGGCGAAAATCCGATAACGAGGATTGTATTGGGATCCGAATCCCAAGTCAGCCAGCATTGACCCTAAAAGGCGCCGTTGCGGTGATTGCGGATGGTGTCAGTGCTGCCGAGGCGGGCAAGATCGCCAGCGAAACTTGTGTTCGCAATTTTATTTCTGACTACTACGGCTCACCTGATGCCTGGTCCGTTAAAACAGCCGGTCAAAAGATTTTGAATGCGTTAAATCGCTGGTTGTTAGGCCAAAGCCAGTTAAAAGGTCATGTTACTACCCTGAGTATCATTATTTTTAAATCCCAAAGGGCTTATATTTTTCATGTGGGTGATACACGCATTTATCGCCTACGAGAAGGCGCATTCGAATGCCTTACCCAAGATCATACTGCCCATATCCATGGCGATACCGCCTATCTCGCTAGGGCCATGGGCATGGATTCACGTCTAGAGATGGATTATCTAGAATTGGATGTGATGGAAGGGGATACCTATTTCTTGTCCACTGACGGCATTCACGATGTTTTGCCAGAAAAACACATTCATCAAAGACTAAATCAGAAAACGGCCAATTTTGAATCAGTATGTCGTGAACTTATTGATGATGCATTGTCAGCCGGGAGTGACGACAATCTAAGTTGTCAAATAGTTCATATTGATGCTTTACCTCCTTCAGACGAGGGGGATATTTATAAAAAATTGTCTGATCTTCCTTTTCCGCCGCCGTTGGAAAAAGGACAGTCTCTAGATGGTTTGACGGTTCTAAAAGAGCTTCACGCCAGTCAAAGAAGTCAGTTGTATCTTGTCGAAGATGAACAAAAGAAGCGCTTCGTACTTAAAACCCCATCCCTAAACTATTCAGATGATGCTGCTTATATCGAACGATTTGTGTTGGAGCATTGGACAGGCAAGAGAATCGATAGCCCTTATGTGGTAAAGGTCATTGATCGACAGGTTCGCCCCAACTTTCTTTACACCGTGATGGAATACGTTGAAGGCATGACCCTCGATCGTTGGATGAAGGAAAATCCGAAACCCAACATAGCAGAGGTCGTGCGCATTGCTGACGGCATTAGTCGAGGTTTAAGGTCGTTTCACCGCCGCGATGTTTTGCACCAAGATATTAAACCTGACAACGTCATATTAGATCTACAGGGAAATCCGAGAATTATTGATTTTGGCAGTTGCTATGTCTCGGGAATCGAAGAAATCGATCGACCATTCGACAGAGAAGAAGCGCTCGGCACTGCGGAATACAGTGCACCAGAAACCCGTTTTAGAAAGCAAAAAACGTTTAAATCAGATATGTTTAGTTTAGCCGTGGTGATCTATGAAATGCTCACCGGTACCCTGCCATTTTCAGGTGCGTTAATTCATTTACAGGACGAGCGAAAAATTGCCAGTTTAAAGTATGTGCCTGCGAGTGCGTTTAATCCTATGATTCCTAATTGGTTGGACGGTGCATTAGAGGTGGCTTTGAGTCCTTATCCTAATCGTCGGCCAGCTTCTCTTTCTGAATTTATCTATGATCTACAGCATCCGAGTCGACGATATGTAAAACGAGAAAATTTGCCGTTATTAGAACGTAATCCAGTGATTTTCTGGAAGTCACTAGCGTTGATTGAAGGGGCAGTTCTATTGGTTTTGCTTGCTTGGTTTATTCATTGAGAACGAATACCACTTTAATGGTTTCATCAACAAAGTCTTTGTCGACGTATCCGATCACATTTGGATTATTTTTAACAAATTGAATAATGCTATTGTCTCCGGTAAGCGAGATAGGGGCTTGGCCTTTTCCTGTAAATATTAATCTAGACCAATGGGATATGACTTGATTCTCTGGCTTATCAATTAATCGTTCATAAAATACCTGACGGATCTTGCTGTCGCCATCTTGATCTAAAGGTATAAACCGTGTTTGTGCGACGTATTGCCGGTTTCCGAGGTACAAATCTCTCACCGTTTCTTGGGTTAAATTGGAGGTATTTGCACTGGGGTGAGCAATAATGGCGATGTCGCCAAAACAGTGTCCGGCTGAGAAAATAAGTAGAGTTGCAAGAAATACTTTTGTCATGGCATGGGGAAAGGCCTTACAAAGATGTAAGGCCTTTTCGTCTTGTTATGGTTTGTAAATGACTTTTACGGTACCGTCCACGGCACCTTCATCAATGTAGCCGATGAGATTCGGGTTGGACGAGACCATGCCTTTTACATCGGCGTCACCACCGACCACCTGAGGCGCTTGCCCTTTACCGGTAAAAATCAATCGTGACCAGTAAGACTTTAGCTGGGCCTCTGATTTCTTAACGACGTTAGAATAAAAGTCACCGCGAGCCGGTGCCCCTTCACTTTGATCAACGGGGATAGCGGATACGCCCGCTAAGTCTTTCTTTTTGCCTAGAAAAACCTTAACCACATCGGCGCCGTCGGCGGCTCCGATTGGACTGCCTGATCCAACCACCACGACGGAACCGGCTTGCGCGAATGACACTCCTGCCGTTAGGGCTAGAGCAGATAGAAGCTTAATAGATAGTTTCATGATCTTCTCCTCCCTAATTAAAATACGGTATCAATGGAAATGGTCAGCACATTTGCGCCGTCTGGGTTCTCGCCACCGGTGGCGGCGTTGGTTGCCCATGCGGTGTCATCGAATAAGCCAGATTTGTCGTCTTTCACTTCGATGATGTCGTATTGAACCTTGAGGGCAGTGCCTGGGGACATATCGTACCTTAGACCCAAGCCAATGCGGGTTGTGTTTCGATCACTGGCGGCTTTGATGCCTTCAACGCCACCAATTATCTGAACCATGCCATCATAAGCTGCTTGTTGTTCCGTTGTTGCGGTTCCCCCTGCTACTGCTGGAGCAGCGGCTTGTCCCGCGGCTACGATCGCAGCGTTACCTGCGGTAATCTTGGATATGTCCCGAAGATCATCATCTTGTGATTCCGCCATGGCGTAAGTAAGAGTGGGCATCAAGCGACCCATTCGATATCCAAACGTGGCGTATAAGGCGTCGGCGTCTACGATCATGCCGTCGGCTTCCAGTTGTGTATACTCAGTGGTGAAGTAGAGGTCGCCTGGATCATAGGTGAAGCCTAAACTCATGAAATTACCGCCTAAGTCGGTGGTCTCTTCGCCATAGATGGTCGACACGATCGTGACGGCATCTGGCTCTACAACGTCTACCGTGGCTTGTGAAACGGCAAGGCGGGCACTCCAGACATCAGCCTGTAATACGGCACTTAATCCAAGAATATCTCTTAAATCAAATTCATTATCTTCTGCTCGTCCATACACAAACTGGAATGTCGCAGTGTTGTCACCCACGTCCATGGAGTAGGTTAAATCGACGCCTTCCATGTTTGCGAATGGGTCGAGTGAGTCGTAGGTTTCAGCAGGCACCTGTGCGTAAGGTGTGGCGTAGCCCACGTCTAAAAATTCGGATAGTTGATAGGCTGGCAGACGAATGCGGCCAATTTTACCGCTTAAACCACCGCCAAACTCATGCTTGAAGTAGGCCCATTCCGCGCTGGTATCCCAACCGTTTTCAGCACGTGACACCATTTGCACCACAACGCTGTTTTTAGGGTCCATGTTGAACGTCATTTGAATGCCAGCTTTACTGAATCGGCTGAAGGTGAGTTCGTCATTGACGCCATTGTATGCCATAGCTTCATCGCTAATAGCGAAACCGAAGGTGGCAAAACCGTTCACCCTGAATCGTTGATCTTGAGCAGCCAGCCGTTGATTTAGTTTTTGTACTTGCCGGTTCAATTGATCGACGGTCGCAGCCTGGGTAGACAGGGATGCCGCCATCAAAGGAATGGCAGCATAGGTCAGATATTTCATCGCCATACGTTTCCTTTTTCACTGATATCTAGGGTTTATAGCCCTTAAAAGGCTGAGGGGCCATAGTTTGGTATAGCAGATATATAAAAAAGTGCTAAAAAATGGGGCATTAAAGAGTAAAACCGACGTACAAAATGAGTGCTTTCTCTAGATTCCTCCGCACAGCGGTATTTTTTTCTAAGGATTTCGTTTTTAATACCGGCAGTGGTTAATCGTAGTGAATTTAGCGTTATGCACATCCATATATTAGGTATTTGTGGGACCTTTATGGGCTCCCTTGCTCAACTTGCCAAGGCCCAAGGCCATCGAGTGACGGGCTCAGACCTGCATGTTTACCCTCCAATGAGTACCCAATTGGAGTTGGCGGGTATTGAAATTATGCAGGGCTATGAAGAGGCTCATTTGCAGCCTAGCCCTGATTTAGTCGTCATAGGCAATGCCATGAGCCGCGGTAATCCTGCTGTGGAATATGTATTAAACCGTCAAATCCCTTATACCTCGGGTCCAGCCTATTTAGCAGAACATTTGTTGCAGGATCGATGGGTATTGGCGGTGGCGGGTACCCATGGAAAAACCACTACCACGAGCATGCTTGCCTGGGTATTGGAGGATTGCGGTTTCAATCCAGGTTTTTTAATCGGAGGCGTGCCTAAAAACTTTGGTGTGTCAGCTCGATTAGGCGAGAGCGATTTCTTCGTGGTGGAGGCGGATGAATACGACAGCGCGTTTTTCGATAAACGCTCAAAGTTTGTGCATTACCACGGGCGTACTGTGATCCTAAATAATTTGGAGTTTGATCACGCCGATATTTTTAGTGACATCGAGGCCATAAAGACTCAATTCCATCATTTAGTGCGTACGGTGCCGGGTGAAGGGAAGATTATCTATCCTCAGAATGAACAGCATATTAAAGACACGTTGGATAAAGGCTGTTGGACGGCCACCAGTGTCTTGGGTCAAGAATGGCAGTATGAACTGATTGACGAAGCCGGATCTCGTTTCTCGGTTCAGCATGATGGTCATCAGGTAGGCGAGGTGAACTGGTCTCAAACGGGCATGCACAATGTGATGAACGCGTTGGCCTGTATTGCAGCGGCTCATCATATTGGAATCCTACCGGAACAAGCGGTGGATGCATTGAACCGGTTTGAAGGTGTAAAGCGTCGTATGGAGTTGATCTGTGATGTGAACGGCATAAAAGCGTTCGACGATTTTGCCCATCATCCAACAGCCATCGACAGCACTTTGGCCGGTGTGAGAAACAGCGGGCAGTATCAAAAAGTGTGGGCTGTGATTGAACCTCGTTCCAATACCATGCGCATGGGGGTGCATAAAGCCGCTCTGCCGAAGGCAGTGAAGGACGCCGATGAGATCATCTGGTATCAACCGGACGGGCTGGACTGGGATATGCAGCCCGTGGTGGATGAATGTAACAAACATGGACATAAATCCATGTTAATGGCGAATGTTGACGATATAATTGCCCTCCTAATTGAGCAGGCTCAGTCCGGCGATGCCATTGTCTTTATGAGTAACGGGGGCTTTGCAGGCATCCACGCTAAACTGGCTGAACGCTTAGTCCAACACTATGCATAGAAATAAAAAAGGCAATCACGGTGTCCGATAAACCATTGAATTCGAGCCTCGATAGCAAGCCGATTACCGTTGCCATCACTGGGGCTTCCGGTGCGCCCTATGCCATCAAACTGTTACGGTGTTTAGTGGCCGCTAAGCGAACCGTCTATGTGATGGTGAGTAAAGCTGCTCAGGTGGTGCTGGCTACGGAGACCGATTTGAAAGTGCCTGGCACGCCCGAAAAAATGCAAGCTTACTTAGAAGCCTTGCTGGAGGCGGAGCCGGGTCAGGTTAAGGTGTTCGGACGCGAACAATGGTTCGCTCCTGTCGCCAGCGGTTCTGGTCGAAATGGTCCCATGGTGGTGTGCCCTTGCAGTACCGGTACATTGAGTGCCATCGCTACGGGTGCCAGTAATAACCTGATCGAAAGGGCCGCCGATGTCGCGATCAAAGAAAAGCGTCAGTTGATTTTGGTTCCTAGGGAAACCCCCTTTAGCCCAATTCACCTCGAAAATATGCTCAAGCTGGCCAATCTTGGCGTGACGATTATGCCTGCGTCGCCAGGGTTTTATCACGAGCCAAAAACCTTAGAAGACTTGGTCGACTTCGTCGTGGCGAGAATTCTTACGCATCTTGAAATTGAACAAAATATGATCCCTTTTTGGGGGGATTGAACTGGTCACTAAGGAGTATTTATGACCTTTACTGAACGAGATATTAAAGTCGCTATCGTAGCGGCTGTAGTGGCAATGATCACAGCGGTCATCATGTTGGATATGAATGGTTATATAAAACATGTCGGCAGTGATGATGCGACTGTTGTGGAAGAATTTAAATTGGTGGTGGTAGGGGTCGATGCTCAGACGAAGGTCTCGTCTAAATCCTCTAACAAAGAGGCCTTCTGTGCAGATGGTTACCTGTTACTGCGCCCGCAGAAAAACCAATCCAATAAAGAGGTGGCGGGGTTATTGGTCGATGCTAAAAACCGTCCCATTCGCTGCTCTACAAGTCTTCCTGCGCCACGGGGTTAGTGATATAAATATCAGTTAATTCATGGTTTTTCATGAAAATTGGGGGGTGGTCGGTTGATTTTTCGATCCTGCTCCCTAAAATTCTCCGGCATTAAGGGACGCAACACCGTACGATTTTGATAAGAGACAGCATGGATAACAACAATAATAAAGACGTTCGACGTAAGCTAGAACGCGAAATATGGCTGTTTGAACAGTGGTTAAACGCGTTAGATGACCTTACTAGCGAGACACAGCTTCGTATTAAGCAAGCCTACGAGGAATGCATTGCCAGTCGTCGAGCTAAGTTAGATCGTTTGGATGACAATATTCCAACCCTCGATTTAGAGTTCATGTAAGCATTGGGCATTAGACAGTGACTTCCTGATGGGCTTTGATACAATTGCCGTACAATAATAAAAAGAACGATGGTAGCACCCATGTCCAAGCTCGCCTTATTCCTAATACTATTTGGGGCCTTTGGCCTTTTCAGCTCGTTTTCTCAAGCGCAAGATCGTGACTCAGACGGCGATGGCGTGTTCGATCGTTATGAGCGAATGCTAAAAACCAATCCAAATGATCCAAAGTCCAAGCCCAAAGATCTTGACGGCGATGGTATTCCTGACGAATACGATTTGGATATGGATGGTGATGGGGTCAACAACTGGCAGGACCCATTCCCGCGTAATGCACAAGAGTCAGCGGACGCGGATGGGGATGGCGTAGGGGATAGTCAGGACGGTGACAGCGATGGAGATGGTTTTAGTAATGCTGAAGAGCGTCTTGCCAAGACAAACCCCTTTGATAAAAATAGCTTTCCGGATAAGCAGGGGCCTGTATTGGAGTTGATCGAACTTCCTGAGACCGCTGAGAAACGAATTATTGAAATTCGCGGTATGGCATTTGATACCGGCATGGGAATGAATAAGATTCAGGTTGTGAATCAAGATGGCGATATTTTCCCTGGCTACTTTGAGTATACGACTCACTTCAAAATCAAAGTACGCTTGAACCGCGGGCAAAATGAGTTACAAGTGGCGGCATTTGACAAGGCCGATAATGTTAGCCGCCAATTTGTCACAATTGACTATTAACCTATGAAGGCGTTGTTTGATTTTGCTTTTTCAAAAGCCAAGTGACAATCAGCGCTATCACCGTAAAGACTGACATCACAATGACGCCTTTCCAGTTGAGCCAGTCCTTAATGTTGAGTGTGTCTCCTAAAACATAAGGGGGGATTAAGTAAAGCGGTGCCCATGCGCTGGCGGATATTAAATTCCAAAATAGAAACCGATTTGGTTTCATGTCCATCATGCCAGCTACAACTGGAATAAAGGGGCGAATAGGCCCAATAAATCGCCCGAAGAAAACACTCTTTCCGCCGTGACGATTAAAAAAAGCATGCCCCTGATTTAGCCAGTCAGGATGCAGTTTGAATGGCCACACGTCATGAATGCGATGACGAAAAACATAGCCGCAGCCATAGCTAATGGCATCTCCCATCACAGCACCTAGCCAGGCGCATATTAAGACCTGCCATAATGGAATCGAAATTTGCCCGGCTGTGATGGCGATGGCGCTTAATAAGGCGACACCAGGCACGATCACTCCTACTACTAGTAAGGACTCAAAAAGTGAAATGAGAAAGATGAATAGGAGGGCATATTCTTGGTGGCTATTAAGGTAATCTAAAGCTGAATCAAGCATGTTTTGAACAGTGAATAAAGAGTCTATTAAGGGCGATATATTAGCATTTTGATGGGGCACTATTGATCAAAAGCGAGTAATCGTAAAGCCGTTTTTTGTTGTTTCTCAACGTGATTGGCTGCCCGTTTCAAAAAGCTACTTGCGCTTTCATGAGGGTTTAGAGTGGCATACCCTGTATTCAACTGTAAGTCACCGACCGGATCCCAATCGTAATGCTCTAAGTGCTTCAAAAGTCTTAGTCTTAAAACACTGGCCCCCTCCATTGGGCAATTTGGCAGTAAAATATAAAAAGTACCTCTACCATCATGAAATAATTCGTCACCGGCGCGTAATAGTGTCTGGTTTTCACTAGCAAATGCCCTTAGTAAATCTTCACTAATACGTGGACCATGAATATCCATTATTTGTTGATAATCATCTATGGTGATGGCCAGTAGTGAGAGCGTTCTATTGGTGACCTTGCTTCTGGCAACTTCTTGCTCCAGTACTTTGGAAAGGTGTCGTTCATTAAAGGCGCCAGAAAGCTGATCGGTTACGGCTAACGTGATCAGGCTTGTCCGTTTCAAATAATTTAAATAGGCGTAGCTAAAAGCGGATAGAGACATTAGGCCATACATCGCTAGGTATTCCGTTTCGTGGGCGGATGATGGGTTGCTCGACGCAAGATCCAGTAGCCCTAGATAGAAAGCGAAATTGATGTATATGCCCCACGTTAAGCGTAAAACAAAGAAGGAAAATAAAGGGAATGTTAAAATCCAGTAATAGCTGGTTGTTCCACTGATGCCTAAATAATAGAGCATGAGGATGGCGATGCTCGCCATGGTAAACAAGTGGATGAGTGGATTGAGAGAGCGCTGTCGATTAAGTATGAAAAGCGTGGAGCTAATGAAGCATACCCCAGCCGTGGTCAGTAGAAGCCACATTTCATCGTATTTCCCAAACACGAAAAAACAGATGGTTACTGGGATTAGCAGAACGGCAATGTAGCCGTAGAGCCGACTATATACGGGTTGCGAATTTAGATTAGTGCTGAACATAGCCGATCCCTTGAGCACTCAAGTCGATAAGCGATTCGGCGGTGTCGCCAACGTTCAGGCTCGCTAAACCAATTTGGATATCTTTTTGCGTGGCAGGAGGCATCGCATCAATCATTTCTAACGCCAACTCTTTGGCTTCAAGTGTTGTCATATGTGGTAATACGACCGCAAATCCGTTTGGTTCAATATTAAAATGCTGATCAAACGGACGTAGGTGGTGCGCGATGGCCTTTGCACACTCCACTTTTTCTGATTCAGAAAATGAGAGGCGCTTGCTGCGATCTAGTTGAATGCGCATTAATAAAAGGCCTGTCCCCTCTCTTTCGGCCCTTAAAATTTCTGTCGTGAGATATCGAGCAAGCAGGCGTTCGAGATGAGCCCCCGTATGAGGGTCTCGACTGATAAGAGGCTCTAACATTTGATTGGTTTGAAATTTGATGGACGCAAGAAAGTAACCAAGCAGCACTATGCAAAAATAGCCCGCCATAAATTGTGCAAATACAAAAGGGGGTAGCTGCGGCCAAGCGAGCGTGAGTATCGCTAAAGAATACAAACTGTTCAGCCCAATAGCATATCTAGGGGTAAGTAAGAAAAAGGCTGCTATGGGAAAGAAATATAGCCACATGAGCGAGATGGCGTTGTCACCTGAAAGCCAAATAAGCGTCAGGGATAAGAGCGATAGGAACATGGCATTACCGATGGCAATGCTGGTTCGCTCTTTTAAACCGAGTGTGGCAAAAGTGCTTAATAGTACTAGTAGGCCAAGGGCCATGAAGCGCACGTCTAACGCTGGCTCAGCCTCACCCTGATTCCAAGCTATCGCTAGCAAGAGCGTGCTAGCCAGTAAGCCGTAGCCAAGCTTAATGGCCTTTACTAACTGGCTAGAGTACTGAGTGAGTCCGCGTACAAACAAGGTTTGGGTCCATTCTCTGATGAGGTATACTCCTTACTTTTCCTCAAGACGGGCGACTTGGCAAGGGCTATTGTGATTAGACCTAGCTGTATTTCCCCCTCTTCAGTTAACAGTTTAGGTGTTGTGGATGGATGTGAAAGCCTACATGGCTCAAGTTGGTCAGCAAGCGCGGCAAGCCAGTGCCGAGATCGCTAAGGCTGACTCCGGCGTGAAGAATAAAGCGCTTTTTGCGATTGCTGAGGCTATTGAGTCTCAACGTGAGCAGTTAGCGATCGCCAATCAGGCAGATATGGTTCGTGGCGAAGAAAATGGCTTAGACTCTGCTCTACTCGATCGTCTAGAGCTGACGCCCGCTCGAATCGACGCGATGATTGAAGGTTTAACCCAGGTAGCGGCTTTGGCGGACCCAGTGGGGGGGATGACAGACTTAGAGTATCGCCCAAGTGGAATCCAAGTCGGCAAAATGAGAGTGCCACTTGGTGTCATTGGTATTATCTACGAGTCTCGTCCAAATGTGACAATTGAAGCTGCCAGTTTATGCCTGAAGTCTGGCAATGCTGCCATTTTGCGAGGTGGCAGCGAAGCCATTGAGTCCAATAGGGCTTTGGCTGAGTGTATAAAGCAAGGGTTGACGGTTGCAGGGTTACCAGAGGCGGTTGTGCAAGTAATTGAAACCACGGATCGTGCTGCGGTTGGTGAGTTAATCACGATGACGGAATACGTGGATGTGGTGGTGCCAAGAGGTGGAAAGAGTTTGATTGAGCGCATTAGCAGCGATGCTAAAGTGACGGTGATTAAGCACTTAGATGGTATTTGTCATGTTTATATCGACTCAGAGGCGGATACCACTAAAGCGGTGAATATTGGCATTAACGCTAAGACCCATCGCTATGGGACTTGTAACACAATGGAAACCTTATTGGTTGCGAAAGACATCGCATCGAAGGTTTTACCACAGTTGGCTACGGCTTATGGCGAAATCGGTGTTGAACTGCGAGGCTGCAGCGAAACCAAAAGCATTCTTCCTAATGTGCTCGATGCCACAGAAGAGGACTGGGCAACGGAGTATTTAGCGCCGATCTTATCCATCAAATTGGTTGAGAATATGGCTGAGGCCATCGTCCACATCAATCAATACGGTAGCCATCACACCGACAGTATTGTGACCGAGAACTATACAAAGGCCCGTCAGTTTTTGCGCCAAGTGGATTCCAGTTCCGTTATGGTGAATGCGTCCACTCGATTTGCGGACGGCTTCGAGTATGGCCTTGGTGCAGAAATCGGGATCAGCACGGATAAAATTCACGCGCGTGGACCGGTCGGCCTCGAGGGGCTCACCTCACAAAAATGGGTGGTACTCGGTGACGGACATATCCGACACTAATTCAATGGTCGCGTTGGTTGTTTTTGGCGGTACTTTTGACCCTATTCATAGGGGGCATATAGAAACGGCAAGGGCTGTTCATGAGCAATTGGGATATGCGGAAGTCTGCTTAATGCCTTGCGGAGACCCCTATCATAAGCCTGCCAGCGCGGTATCTTGTCGTCATCGTCTAGCCATGCTGGAGTTAGTTGCAAAGCAGGAACCTTGGCTTCGCGTGGATAGTCGAGAATGTCGACGAGACGGACCTACTTATACTATAGATACACTCGCGCAGCTGCGCTTGGAGTATGGTCCCAAGGCTCATATTACTTGGGTTATGGGAAGTGATGCTGCCTCTAGTCTAAGCTACTGGTATAATTGGCGATCTTTATTCGAGTTTGCAAACATACTTGTGGTAAAGCGGGCAGGAGAGGATGATGCCGACCTAACGGCGTGGCCCGGCTGTCAAACAAAGGATATTGACGTATTTAAGGCTTCCAGTCAGGGAGCCATTTTCGAGGTGGAGTTGCCTCAAATTGAGCTGTCGTCTTCGCAAATAAGAAGCATGATACAGCACCATAGCCCTGTGGATAACCATGTGCCGCAGGACGTGATTAAGTATATCGAGCAACATGGGCTCTACCGAGGTAACAACTGAATTCAATGGATTCATCACGTTTACAACCCCAGATTATCGACGCCTTAGAAGACCTTAAAGCCCAGGACATTACTGTTTTGGATGTTACGGGTCGTACATCAGTGACCGACTGTATGGTCATTGCAACGGGCACTTCAAGCCGCCATGTACAGGCGGTAGCTGATAATGTATCAGAAAAAATGAAACAAGCAGGGTACATGCCCCTTGGCTCCGAAGGCCGAGGCAATAGCGATTGGGTGCTCATCGATTTGGGTGACGCTGTGGTTCATGTTATGACGGCTCAGGCACGAGAGTATTATGATCTAGAGCATCTTTGGGGTGACCCACTGGTAGATGATTCGACAGGCTCGAAGTCTTAGCAGTATGAAAATCAGGTTGATTGCCGTTGGCACCAAGATGCCAAGCTGGGTAGAGCAGGGTTTCCAAGAGTACGTGAAACGCATGCCGTCCGATTGCCGTGTGGAGCTGGTAGAACTGCCAGTGGGCCCACGCGGTAAAAATCAATCGATCACAAAGGCCATTGAAAAAGAAGGCCAGTCGATGATGGCAGCCATGTCCGACAAAAATCATTGCGTGGCGTTAGAAGTTAAAGGTAAGCCTTGGAGTACCGAGGACCTTGCAAAACAATTGGCCGACTGGCGCATGCTCGGGCAGGATATTGACCTGATTGTAGGGGGGCCAGACGGTCTAAGCTCGGACTGTGTTGCGAAAGCCAAGCAAAAATGGTCTCTATCTCCACTCACCTTACCCCACCCTTTGGTACGCATCTTACTTTCTGAGCAGCTATACCGCGCTTGGACCATTCTAAATAATCACCCTTATCATAAGTAAGGATTCAGGCGGTAACATTGTCAGCTTTGGTTCACAGATTAAAGAGCGAAATGTGCCTAGAGGAATCAGGCGGTGACAATTCAGGTTAAGCCTGTAGAATTGCTTCAACCTAAATAAAAACCATTATCTTGTTTGTTATTGGTTGAAATTTCACCAGCTGATTGGAAGTTGACCTGCACCGTATGAGCTTTGCATTAAAAGACGGCAGAATCGAAAAAGACATCTTTGCACGCCGCGCTGTACTGGCTTCGGTTTTTGTCTTTATTCTTGTGTGCGTTTTAGCGGCTCGCATGATTTATTTGCAAGTGGTTCAGTATGATGTACATGCCAGCAAGTCAGAAAACAACCGGGTGCAGTTAAAGCCAGTCCCACCGACACGGGGTCTCATATTTGATCGTAATGGGGTCCTTCTTGCCGAAAATTTACCCAGTCATAGCTTGACCATTGTACCCGAACGTGTGGATGACATGGGGTACACGCTGGCGTTGATTGATACGCTGATTGGATTGACTCAAGAAGAGCGGGCTCGGTTTGAACAAAGAGTCACGCAATGGCGTAAGCCCTATGAGTCGTTGGCTCTTAAGTATCGACTCACAGAAGAAGAAATCGCTAAAATCATGGTCAACAGCCAATTTCTTAAAGGGGTTCAAGTGGAGGCTGAGCTAGTCAGGCACTACCCTCAAGGCGAAATTCTTGCCCATGTGCTTGGCTATGTGGGGCAGATTAACGAGCGTGAAAAACAACGCTTAGATGCTCGCCGATATAAGGCGACTCGACGCATTGGAAAAATAGGAATAGAGCGTTACTACGAAGATTTGCTTCACGGGGATGTGGGGTATCAAAAAGTTGAGACCAATGCACAAGGTCGAGTGCTAAAAGTATTGGAAAAGCAAAATCCGGTACCAGGTCGTAACCTAATGTTGAACTTAGATGTCGAGTTACAAAAAATTGGGTTTGAGGCATTTAATGGGCGGCGAGGCTCATTGGTTGCGATTGACCCTAAAACGGGCGGGATATTGGCCATGGTGTCGAGCCCTTCATTCGATCCAAATTGGTTTGTTTTAGGTATTTCTCACGAACGCTATAACGGTTTACGAGATTCTTTAGATGTCCCTTTGTTTGACCGAGCCACTCGAGGGCAGTATCCACCGGGCTCGACAATGAAGCCGTTTATAGGGTTGGCATTTCTGGAAGCGGGCGTGACAAACTGGTCGGAAACGATCAAAGATCCAGGTTGGTACATGTTAGAGAATGATGAACGCGTGTATCGAGATTGGAAACGAACGGGGCATGGCGACGCTATCGATTTGGAGCATGCGATCATCCAAAGCTGCGATACCTATTTCTACGAAATGTCGGTTAGGACCGGTATTGATTTTCTTGAACCATTTTTGTCTCAGTTTGGCTTTGGTCAAAATATGGCACTGGATGTTGGCAACGCTTTGCCAGGGCTCTTGCCGAATCGCCAGTGGAAGCGACAAAATCGAGGCCGTTCCTGGTATGCCGGAGACACGTTGAATATGGGGTTAGGCCAGGGGTTTATGTTGGTAACGCCATTGCAATTAGCAACAGCCACGTCTGTCTACGCGGCACGGGGTAAGTGGCAAAGAGCTAAATTGGTTCAGTATATTGATGGTGAAAAGCTGGCTGAAGAGACACGTCCAGCTGATGTGGAAATAAAGAACCCGAAAGACTGGGATCGTATGAACCATGCTATGGAAGAGGTGATAACGCATTATTTAGGCACGGCTAAGAGCCTTCGTCGCGGACTTAAATATACCTTGGCGGCGAAGACAGGAACCGCCCAAGTGGTAGGGATTAAACAGAATGAAACCTATGACTCTGAAGCGCTAGCAGAACGACAAAGGGATCACGCGCTATTTATGGCGTTTGCGCCGGTTGATGATCCGAAAATCGCTGTGGCGGTCGTGGTTGAGAACGGAGAGTCTGCAGGTGGAGTGGCTGGCCCGATTGCGCGTAAAGTGATGGATCATTATCTTTCTAAATCTAATGTGTCTGAGGTGGCTGATGGCCGGTGATTTTTCCCGTCAACTAGGCACTGGCGATATGGGGCGTCGCAAGAGTTGGTGGAATCGACTGCATATTGATCCGACCATGTTCTTTCTGTTGGTTTTGCTGGCCAGTATCGGCCTGTTCGTCCTGTACAGTGCCAGTGGGCAAAATTGGAACATGGTGTATCGCCAAGCCACCTATTTTGGGTTGGGTTTCTTCATCATGTTCGTCATTGCTCAATTCCACCCTAGGTGGTTTCAGATGGCGGCTCCATGGATGTACGGGGCAGGGGTTGTGGCTTTGTTATTGGTTTTGCTAATTGGGGTGGGAGCAAAAGGTGCTCAACGCTGGTTGAGTGTATTTGGTCTGTTTCGTTTCCAGCCATCCGAAATTATGAAACTTGTGGTGCCCATGACGATGGCTTGGTTTTTGGCGAGCAAGCTGCTTCCTCCACGCTTTAAAGTGATCGTTGCATCTATGGCGATTATTTTTCTTCCGACGCTCATGGTGATGAAGCAACCGGACTTAGGTACATCTTTGCTCATTGCCGCGTCTGGGTTGTTTGTATTGTTGTTTGCGGGATTAAACTGGCGTTGGATTGCTCTAGCGCTTGCGACGGTTTTAGCAGTAGCCCCTATTATGTGGTACGGAGTGATGCATGATTACCAAAAGCAACGCGTACTCACTTTTTTGGACCCTGAAAGTGATCCACTTGGCTCGGGTTGGAATATTATACAAAGTAAGACCGCAATCGGATCGGGCGGAGTTGAAGGTAAAGGCTATATGCAAGGGACTCAGTCTCAATTAGAGTTTTTGCCTGAGCGCCACACCGACTTTATTATTGCGGTATTTGCAGAAGAGCAAGGTTTGATCGGTGTGATCATGCTACTGTTGCTGTATCTGGTGATTATTTGGCGCGGAATTTATATGGCGTCTAGGGCGAGGGATACGTTCGATCGACTGGTGGGAGGCGCGCTGGTAGTGACGTTTTTCATCTATGTTTTTGTGAATATTGGAATGGTAAGCGGTATTTTACCTGTGGTAGGAGTGCCGCTTCCCTTGATTAGTTATGGTGGTACATCCATCGTGACGTTAATGGCCGCATTCGGGGTCTTAATGTCGGTATATACTCATAGGCAGGTTTAAGTTTTGAGGTTTAAAGTGATTTCCGCTAGTGCCATTGCGTTACTCAGCAGTTTGTCTGTATCAGCTCAAACGTATGACAAACATCCTAAGCTCGATGATTTCGTGAATGAAATGGTTAAGGAGCACCAGTACGATGAGACGTTCATTCGTCAAACACTGGCGAAGGCTGAGCGAAAGGACAGTATTCTTGAGGCGATCTCGCGCCCGGCTGAAAAGACAAAGCCGTGGCATGAGTATCGCGATATCTTTCTGACGCCCAAACGTATTAAAGCCGGTAAAGCGTTTTTGAAGGAGCACAAAGCGACCTTCGATGCTGTAGAGGCCAAATACGGGATTCCGCGTGAGCTAATTGCAGCGATTATTGGCGTAGAAACGTTTTACGGTCGCAATATGGGGTCTTATCGAGTGATTGATGCTCTTGCGACCTTGGGTTTTGATTATCCACAACGCTCCCTCTTTTATCGAGAGCTAAAAAACTACTTCCTAATGGTACGTGACAATCAATTGGACCCTTTATCGATTAAAGGATCCTATGCTGGCGCCATGGGGCTAGGACAGTTTATTCCTTCTAGCTACATTAGCTATGCCGTTGATTATGATGGAGACGGCCATAAAGATTTATGGAACAACGTTGATGATGCCATTGCCAGTGTTGCCTACTACTTCAAACGATATGGCTGGCAGCCGAATGAACCCGTTTCTGCCACAGTGACTCTATACAATGCTGAAGCCGATGAGCTAGCAAACAAAACATTGTCACTGGGTGGGGACTTCTCGCATTGGAAAGAGAAAGGCGTGAATCCCCCTAAAAACGTGACAAACCGCGAGGCGGCATTGTATCGCTATAAAACTGAGTCGGGCGATGAATACTGGTTAGGGTTTAAAAACTTCTATGTGATCACTCGCTATAATCGCTCAAGGCTGTACGTGAGAGCGGTGTTTGAGTTGAGTGAGGCCTTGAAGGGTTAATGACGGTGAGCAAGCAATTAATATGCGTATGTTTGTGTGCCATGTTGGCGGCTTGCTCTACTTCTCGTTATCAACAGCAAGTGGATAGCACTCCGGTCTATAGCGAAGTGATCAGTCGCTTACCGGAACCCAAACCTATACGAGAACCATTAAGCAAGCGAGGAAACTCGCCTGAATACCAAGTCTGGGGAAAGACCTATAAGGTGAATTTCGACACGGCCAGCTATCGAGAAACCGGTGTTGCCTCTTGGTATGGCCAAAAGTTTCATGGGCATGAAACCAGTAACGGTGAAATTTTTAACGTGTATGAGTTCACGGCAGCTCATAAGCACTTACCCCTTCCTTCTTACGTTCGCGTGACAAATCAATCCAACGGATCTTCGTTAGTGGTTCGAGTTAATGATCGTGGGCCGTTTCATGGAAATCGCGTAATTGACCTTTCTTATGCTGCGGCTGTGAGACTAGGGTTTGCCGATAATGGGACGGCTCCAGTATTGGTCGAAATGCTCGCATCACCTTATTTGGACGCCGACTATAAATTCATTCAGGTGGCTGCTTTTAGTGCCTTAGATAACGCCCAAAGGCTTCGAGAAGAATTGGAAACTTGGCTGGAAGAAGCTGTCTACATTAACCAAGAAGTGCATGGTGATGAAATTTTGCACAAGGTTCGTATCGGTCCTGTTAAGCCAGACCGATTGAGCGAAGTTCAAACAATACTCCTGTCAAAGAATCTCAAGGGTGGCTTGGTTCTGCCATAACGCTTGTTGCTTTACCTCTTTTATCGCTCGTCATAGGTGAATGATGACTCTGTCTCATACCTACGGATTCCCCTCCTTAACAATCACAGTAGTCATGCTACAATGCTGCACAATTGTTAATCGGTTCATAATGCTAATCATGTTTAAATTGCCTCGTTTTATCTCAACTTTGTTTTTGTCCGTCTCTGTCGCGACGACGGGAGCCCAAGCGAACTCGGCTCCGAGTATTATTCCAAAGCCACCGGCTCTTGCTGCCACGTCTTACATATTGGTGGATGCGAATAGTGGCGAAGTGTTAGTTGAGCACAACGCCGATAAAGTGGTGCCTATGGCTAGCTTAACCAAGTTAATGACCAGCTATATCGTCACAGAGGAATTGGCGTACGGCAAAATTACGGAGGAAGAAAGCACTCGGGTCAGTGTGAAAGCATGGAAGGCAGAAGGTTCTCGTATGTTTATTCGAGAAGGCACTCGTGTGAAAGTAGGGGATCTTTTAAAAGGCGTGATCATTCAATCAGGAAATGACGCCAGTATCGCATTGGCTGAGCATATTAGCGGTACTGAAGATGCATTCGTAGATGTAATGAATCAGTACGCTATGGAAATGGGGATGGGAAATACCCGCTTTAAAAACGCGACCGGCTTACCGGCTGAAGGGCACCAGAGTACGGCTCGAGACTTGTCGAAATTGGCCCACCACATTATCTATGACCATCCAGAGCACTATACGCTCTACAAAGAGAAAGAATTTAAATTCAACAATATTTCTCAAAAGAACCGAAACCTATTGTTGTTTTGGGATCCCCGCGTAGATGGGCTTAAAACGGGTCACACAGAAGAGGCCGGTTTTTGTTTAGTATCTAGTGCTGTTGAAGGTGATATGCGCTTAATTGCGGTGGTTATGGGAACCAACTCCGAGCGAGCGAGAGCCCGAGAGTCGCAAAAACTGCTTACTTATGGTTTCCGCTATTTTGAAAGCCATAAACTGTTTGGCGAAGATGAAGTATTGCAAAACGCTCCAGTCTGGCTAGGGCAATCAGAAGAGGTGGCACTAGGGGTGAAAGATGGGGCCTTTATTACCATTCCGCGAGGGCAAAAAGGCAATTTGAAGGTCGAATACAGTATCGATGATGTCATTAAAGCGCCTGTCGTTATGGGTGTGGAGTATGGTCGTATCACTGTAAGCCTTGAGGATAAGGTACTGATGGATAAAGCATTGGTGTCACTTAGTGAAGTGAGTGAAGCGGGTTTCTTTGCCAGAGTGTGGGATTACATCAAGTTATTCTTTTATTCTTTATTTAGCTAAGTCCTTGAATTTTGAGATTCGGGAACCATATTGAAGGCAAACACTTAAGTAGTAGAGTCCATGGCCAAGAAAGCTGACGCCCCCAAAATAGAATTTCCGTGCCCGAATTACCCTGTAAAAGTGCTTGGGGAAGCGGCTGACGATTATGAAACGTTCGTGACTGACATCGTGAGAATTCATGCGCCGACTTTTGAGGCGGAAAAAATATCGATTAACCACAGTCGTAACGGTCGTTTCACTTCTATCACCTTTTTCATAACGGCTGAATCAGAAGAGCAGCTCGAGCGTATGCATAAAGATCTGATTCAGCATGACCGCATTAAGATGGTTATGTAATGCAGGTTGGTGTCCGTCGCTTTCCTGCTCTAATGCCCTATGAGCCCACTTGGCGGGCAATGAAGGCGTTCACCGAAGCTAGAACAGATACTACTCAGGATGAACTTTGGTTGCTGCAGCACGAACCTGTCTTTACTCAAGGTCAGGCTGGTAAACCAGAGCATGTCTTGTTTCCTGGAGATATTCCTGTGGTTCAAACAGACCGCGGTGGGCAGGTAACTTATCATGGACCTGGGCAGTGGATGGTCTACGTTCTGGCGGACTTGAGTCGCTTGTCGCTGGGGCCTCGAGAGCTGGTGGATCGAATTGAACAGGCGATCGTCTCTACGTTAGCGCAATACGATGTTCAAGCTTACCCGAAAAAAGAGGCTCCCGGAGTGTATGTTGATGAGCGAAAAATCGCATCCTTGGGGCTTCGTATTCGTAAAGGGTTAAGCTTTCACGGTTTGGCTCTTAATGTGGACATGGATTTGGAGCCTTTTCAAAGAATAAACCCATGCGGCTACAGCGGTATGGAAATGACCCAGGTTAAGGCCTTGAGGCCGGACGTGGATATTGACGAGGTTGGCCAAAAGCTAATCCAACAACTTACGCGCTGCATGGGCTATGAGTCTGCGGCGGATTTAGGTAATCAGCTGCCATGAGCACAGATCAAAAATCTCAAGATTCCAAACAAGGTGTTAAGAAGCGTGGGGCCGAAAAGGTCGCTCGTATACCGATTAAGGTGATTCCGACCGAAACCATGCCGAGAAAGCCTGACTGGATTCGTGTTCGAATACCGGCAAGTGGCAAAATTCAAGATGTAAAAGACAAGCTGCGCAAGCATAAGCTACACACGGTGTGCGAAGAAGCGTCATGTCCCAATATTGGAGAGTGCTTCGGTGGTGGGACGGCCACATTCATGATTATGGGTGATATTTGTACCCGTCGATGTCCTTTTTGCGATGTGGGCCATGGCCGACCTAATCCTCTAGATGAGAATGAGCCTAGAGAGTTGGCTGAAGCCATTGCTGATATGGGGTTGAAGTACGTCGTGATCACTTCCGTTGATCGGGATGACCTCCGAGACGGTGGTGCGCAGCACTTTGCAGACTGTATTCGATTGTCTAAAGAGATGAGCCCTAAGCTAGAAGTAGAGGTTTTGGTACCGGATTTTCGAGGGCGCATGGATATTGCTATAGATATTTTGAGTCAGACCCCGCCGGATGTATTTAACCATAACCTGGAAACGGTGCCATCACTGTATAAAAAAGTGCGCCCAGGCTCAGATTACCAGTGGTCACTGGACCTGCTGAAAGCCTATAAAGCCAGAAACCCCGGCGTTATTACAAAATCAGGTTTGATGCTGGGCATCGGTGAAACCAAAGATGAGGTTATCGATGTCATGAAGGATATGAGGGCTCACGACATAGATATGATCACGTTGGGTCAATATCTACAGCCGAGTAAGCACCATCTTGCGGTTGAGCGATTTGTACACCCAGATGAATTTGAGGAGCTAGGGCAGCTAGCAAAGGAAATGGGCTTTGTTCGCGTGGCGAGCGGTCCGATGGTTCGATCTTCATATCACGCTGATGAACAAGCCAAAGGCGACATGATCAACTAGTGATCAAAAATTGTGCGATTGTTCGATAAATGGTCTTTAATGGTAAAGGAATTCGGAGTTTTGTGAGTGAGTTGAGAGGGTCATTTCGAGTCGGTTTCTCGATTTGATGTGCAAATAACCACAAAATTTCCGGTATTTCTTAAATTTTACTGTATTAGTTTTGGCCTAATGCACGAACATGCGTATAATACGCGCGTTTTATAGACACCCACATTTGTAATACTCGGGAGTGAGCATTTAATTCATGGCTAAACCTCGTAAGCGTTCTAAAGTATCCGCTAAACGCCCCTCATATAAAAAGTTACTGAAAAAGCAAGACAAGCAACAAGATGGTCAAGAAGCAATTGTCGACCAAATCGCTGCTCTGGAAGCGCTTTTGGGTGGTGATATGCCTGCTATCGAGCCTGAAGAGGTTGAAGTAGCAGATAATGCCCCTGTAGAGGCCGAGCCACAGCTAAGCCCAGAAGAACTTGAAAAGATCGAAGCCGAGCGCAAAGAGCGCGAAGAGCAGCGTGCTAAAGAGCGCGCCGCGAAGGAAGAAGAGCGTCGTAAGCTTCAGCAAGAACTCATTAAGCAGCAAGAAGAGCGTGAAGCTCGCTACAAGGAAGAGCAAGAAAAGCTTAAGTCTGAGCTGGAAGACAAGAAAAAGTTGAAGAAAGAACTGGCTGAAGCTAAGGCTGAAGTGAAGCGTCTTCAAAACTTGGATCGTATCGGAAAGTTGGATGCGGCTCAAAAATCTCGACTAGCTGAGCTAGCTGAGTTCGTGAAAAGTGGTAAGCCAGCCGCCGGGACGCCAAAGAAAGTGGAGTCCACCCCTAAGAAAGCGGCAGCGAAAAAGACAACAGCGAAGAAAGCCACCGCTAAAAAAGCGGCTGCCAAATCTGATAAAGAAGAGGCGAAGGCCGAAAAGTCGACTGCGAAGAAGACCACAGCTAAGAAGTCGACTGCGAAGAAGACCACGGCTAAGAAGTCGACTGCGAAGAAGACCACAGCTAAGAAGTCGACGGCGAAGAAGACCACAGCCAAAAAATCGACTGCAAAGAAGACCACGGCTAAAAAGTCCACTGCGAAGAAGACCACAGCTAAGAAGTCGACTGCAAAGAAGACCACAGCTAAAAAATCGACTGCAAAGAAGACCACAGCTAAAAAGTCGACTGCAAAGAAGACCACAGCTAAGAAGTCTAGCGCCAAAAAATCCTAATGGGTTATTGTTGTGGAAAAAGCCGAGCCTAGCTCGGCTTTTTTGTATCTAGGTCTTGCTGGTCTTTGTTGGGGGAGGGCATTGACTATGGTGAGAAATGGCTTATCCTTGCGCCCGAGATGATTGGGTAGTCGCCGCTTGCCGTAAGGCAGGGGGAGGAAAGTCCGGGCTCCATAGGGCAGGGTGCCAGATAACGTCTGGGGGGCGAAAGCCTACAGCCAGTGCAGCAGAGAGTATACCGCCGATGGCCAGTTCTAGGATTGGCACAGGTAAGGGTGAAAGGGTGCGGTAAGAGCGCACCGCGCGTCCGGTAACGGTTCGTGGCACGGTAAACCTCACTCGGAGCAAGACCAAATAGGTTCCCATTGGCGCGGCCCGCGTTGGGAACGGGTAGGTCGCTTGAGCCATGGAGTGATTCATGGCCTAGATGAATGATTGCCACCCCGTTTAGGGGGACAGAACCCGGCTTATAGATCGTCTCATCAAATTCTATTGGAAGGGAGTTTATGGATAAACTACCTAGGTTGCCTTGGGCATTGGGCTTGTGGGTTGAGGTAATTGACCTCGATAAGCATCTTGATGACTTAATGTCCCTTGAGCAGGCTTGCTTTCCTGAGTCGATGCGGGAATCTCATGCCAGCTTGGCCGAACTGTTTGAAGAGCATGGGCTGGTTGGTCTGATTTTGTATTCAAAAGGTCGCCCCATTGCCACGTTGAGTGGGGTGAAAGCGTCGCTCAATAATATCCCCTCTGAAGCTATGCTGGATCAGTTGGCAGGGTTTGGCCGTGTGTTTTACATGGAGAACATATGTGTTCACCCTGATTATCGTTCAGCAGAAAACTTATTGTTTATGTTTCAAGAGATGAAGCTAAGAATCAGTCCTTATTTTGACTGTGTCTCTGGGGCAGCCAGGGTATCAAATGGTTGGTCGCAAAAACTTCAGGCGGCATTTCGTGCAAAGGTTCTTGGCCGGTTTGAAGACTGGCAAGGATTTTGTGAGCCTTTTGAGTTTGTTGTGATTGACTTGAGTCGCGTGCCCGTGTCCCCAGCCTGGATTAGACGCCTTCAATTACTGCTTGGGAAGATTGCCCGTATACGCTTCTAGCTTTCAATCGGTGGCTAGGACGATTCCCCCCGTTTTCTATTCCTATTTATTCTAAGCTCCCAGCCCTCGTCTTTTCTGACTCAATCCGCCTATATTGGGGCGTTTGCCCCAATTTGTTGGGTTGTTCCTTGCAAATGTAAGGGACTGTTTCTATAGTGTGCAAAAGTGTAGTTTTGTGGGTAATTGTGGGTAATTCTGGGTAAAAATACGGGAATCACATGTTTAGGGGCGTGCACAATATCAATTTAGATGCGAAAGGCCGAATGGCTGTGCCCGCCCGCTATCGCCAATTGTTGCAAGAGAGGGACAATGGTGCTCTCGTTGCGACTATTGATACTGAAGAGGCCTGTTTGCTGGTTTATCCTCTACAGGAGTGGGAGCCTATTCAGGCAAAGCTCGAAGCGCTACCTAGTTTCAACCCTGCCGCACGAAGGATTCAGAGGCTCATTATTGGCCATGCTACGGATATCGACATGGATGCCAATGGCAGAGTGTTGTTACCGGCCCCCCTTCGCGAATATGCAGGTCTTAGTAAAAAACTCATCATGATGGGGCAAGGAAACAAGTTTGAATTATGGGACGAGGACCACTGGGCTGGTCGTCGTCAGTCCTATTTAGATGCCATGCGTGATGAAGAACAACTCCCGCAAGAATTATTGAATTTATCTCTATGAGTGAACATATAACGGTGCTTTTACACGAGGCTGTTGATGCCTTGGTTATCGATCAGGACGGTCTTTACGTCGACTGTACTTTTGGTCGTGGCGGGCATAGTCGATTGATATTGGAGCGCCTCTCCGAGCATGGGCGACTGATTGGTGTAGATAAAGACCCTCGGGCGATTGCGACGGCAGATGTTTTGGCGCAAGAGGATGGTCGCTTTTCTATCTGCCATGGATCGTTCGCTGATATAGAACAGTGGGTTGCTGAAAAGGGCGAAGGGCGCCCCGTATCAGGGGTACTAATGGATCTTGGGGTAAGCAGTCCACAGTTAGATGAGGCTGAACGGGGTTTTAGCTTTATGCAAGATGGGCCCTTGGATATGCGCATGAACACCTCTCAGGGTATGACGGCAGCGGAATGGATCGCAAATGCAACTGAGCAAGAGATGGCGGATGTCTTTTACGAATTTGGTGAAGAACGTTATAGCCGCCGTATCGCTAAGGCGATTGTGATGCGTCGCCAGTCAGAACCATTTGTGAATACCCTTGATTTGGCAGCTGTAATTAAAGAAGCCCATCCAAAATGGGAAAAAAATAAGCACCCTGCCACTCGATGCTTCCAAGCCATTCGGATTTTCATTAACAATGAATTGGGAGATCTAACGGAAACGCTAGAGATTGGCACGAACTTATTATCGCCAGGTGGGCGATTGGTGGTGATTAGCTTTCACTCGTTAGAAGATCGAATGGTAAAACGCTTTATTCGTGAGAAGGAAAAAGGGCCTCAATTGCCGCCTGGGCTGCCCATCATGGAAAAAGACATCGTGAAACACCTTATGCATATCGGAAAGGCCATTAAGCCAAGTAAGCAAGAGGTGGAAAGTAATGTGCGATCTCGCAGTGCGGTCATGCGTGTAGCTGAAAAACCAGTTTAACTATGAATGGACTCAGTTCAAAGGTGGGGGTGGTAATGCTATTACTCATTTCAGCGGTTGTGGTGATATTGGTGAGCTTTGAAAACCGAAGTAAGGCTCATCAATGGCAAGCTCTAATGGATGAACACAACAAGTTACAAGAAGAATATGGTCGCTTGATGCTGGAGTACAGTACGTTGGCAGCGCCCAGTCGAGTAGAGGTCTTGGCTCGACAAAAGTTAAATATGGTATTTCCAGATAAGCATAATACTCAGGTGCTTCAATTAAATGATCAGTAAGAATCAATATGCAGCGGGTTTAAGTCGTTGGCGTCATTACACCGTAATGGCGGCCGGCTTGTTGCTGTTTGTTGTATTGCTGATGAGGCTGACGCAGTTGCAATTGCTGGAAACGGATTTTCTGCAAAATGAAAGTGAAAAACGGACGGTTCGTAATCACAGTATCCCTGCTTATCGAGGCATGATTGTTGATCGCAATAATGAACCCTTGGCTGTGAGCACACCAGTTAAGAGTGTGTGGGCAAACCCAAAACAAATCATTCAAGATCAGGTAGATGTGAGCCCGATAGCGGCATTTTTGTCGATGACGAAAAGCCAATTGCTTGCGCGAATTAAAAAGAATTCAAGCAAAGAATTTATCTACTTGCAGCGTCAAATGTACCCCTCTGTCGCTCATCAAATTGCACAATTGAAGGTACCGGGCATCGGCATTGAGCAAGAGTTTAAGCGTTTTTATCCTGCTGCTGAGGTGGCGAGCCATGTGGTTGGCTTTACGAATATCGATGAGCAAGGCATTGAAGGCGTTGAGTTGGCTTATGATGAATGGCTTCAAGGGGAGCTAGGCCTTGGTCGTTCGGTGAAAGATCGACTTGGAAGACTCGTGAAAGACCTTGGCATTATCAAGCCTGCCGAACCGGGAAATGAGTTGATGTTGAGCATCGACTTGAGATTGCAATATCAAGCTTATAGAGAATTGAAGGCGTCTGTTAAGCAGCATGGTGCAAAGGCAGGCTCGCTCATCATGGTGGATGTTGAGAGTGGAGAGATACTTGCGCTGGTTAATCAACCTGCTTTCAATCCGAATAACCGTTCAGAGTTCAGTGCACAGGCGGTTAGAAATCGGGTCGTAACGGATATTTTCGAGCCCGGTTCAACGGTTAAGCCATTCACCGTTGCTGCGGCTTTAAGCAAAGGGTTTGTGGAGAATGAAACCATCATCAATACTCACCCAGGTTTTATTCGGCTGGATCGAAAAACCATTCGAGATCATCGTGATTACGGTGAGTTGGACATGAGTGGCATTCTGACTAAGTCGAGCAATGTCGGCGTTAGCAAACTGGCCCTTAAGATGGGAGGGGAGCAGTTATGGCATTTCTATCAAGACTTAGGATTAGGAAAGCCAGTAGGGTTGGGCTTGCCTGGTGAACATGGCGGTAAAATAGCGGTACAAGCGAATCGTTGGAGCGCGTTAGAAAGTGCTACTTTGTCCTACGGTTATGGATTGGCGGTCACTCCTTTACAGTTGGCCCAAGCCTATCAAGTATTGGCAAACAGAGGTGTGAAGCAATCTTTGACGTTAATCAAAAGGCCGCTAGAGAAAGGCCGTAGAGTGATGTCCGAAAAGGTGGCTACCGATGTGGTTAATATGCTTCAGAATGTGGTTGGCCCAAAAGGAACGGCGAGAAGAGCTCGTGTAGATGGTTATATGGTGGCAGGTAAAACCGGAACGGTTCATAAAGTAGGCTCTTCAGGGTATGAAGATGAGCGTTATCTCTCTTTGTTTGCCGGTGTGGCGCCAGCAGATAATCCGAAAATTGTGACGGTGGTTGTGGTCGATGAGCCAGGGGGGCGTGAGTATTATGGCGGCGAAGTAGCGGCGCCAATTTTTTCAAGAGTCACTCAGGCGAGTTTAAGGTTGATGAATATACCGCCCACAGAATATGAATCGGGCACAATAGCGAGAGTGAATTTATGATCGTACTCACTCAAACATTTGAAGAACTGATATCTGGCTGGTCCGAGCACCTTCCAGATTTTTTGCCTTCGTTAGAACTCAAAAATTGTTGTTTTGATTCCCGAGAAGTCACAGTTGGATCCGTGTTGTTTGTACTGCCATCCGTTGCCGGTAAAGAGCAGTCATATATCGATATGGCGATCTCGAATGGGGTTAGCCTGATCGTGAGTCAGGACGAAAAGCTGAATTCACAAGCGGTACCGCACTGGGTGGTAGATGATGTATTGGCTTTGGCAGGTTTCTGTTTGGCGAAATTGAGGCCGGCAAATAATCTCAATGTATTTGGTGTAACCGGAACCAATGGTAAGTCGTCCGTTACCTTCTATGTGGCTCAGCTGTTGGAGATGCTGGGTGAACCTGCAGCCGTCATGGGAACGGTCGGCTATGGTCACTGGCAACGGCTAAAGCCAACGGGTATGACCACTTTGCCGCTCGAAATGTTGCATGAGTCACTGCATGAGTTATCGAAGACGTTTAAGCACGTGGCGATGGAGGTGTCTAGCCATGGGCTGGACCAAAATAGATTGGCGGGTGTGTCCTTCAAAGGGGCGATGTTTACAAACTTGACGCGTGATCACTTAGATTACCACAAGACGATGGAAGCCTACGGTGCTGCGAAAGCGCGCTTACTGCAATGGCCTGAGCTTGAATTGGCGATCGTCAACGTCGATGACGAGTTTGGTGTGCAGTTAATGGATACTGCACGTGCTCAGCGTATCATTAGTTATGGGCAGTCAAATGAGGCTGAAATCCGTTTTGATATATCAGGTATGAACGCCGATGGTATGGAGCTCGGGGTGTTTTATGGTGAACGTCAAGCCTCGTTTTCATTGCCTTTATACGGAGAATTTAACGCAGCAAATGTCGTGGGAGCGATGGCGTATTGTATTGGCCTAGGCTTTGAGTTTCAGAGTGTTTGTACTGCCGCGCAACGCCTTCAGTCTGTGCCGGGGCGAATGGAGGTTGTGAAAGTGGTAGAGAATCAACCCGTCGTACTGGTGGATTACGCGCATACGCCCGATGCCTTAGAGCAGGCCTGTAAAGCGGTTAGGCAGCATCAACAAGGTGAAATAACCGTGGTGGTCGGTTGTGGCGGTGATCGAGATCAAGGAAAGCGCCCCATAATGGGAAAAATTGCTGCTCAGTACGCGGATAAAGTTGTGTTTACAAGCGATAATCCACGCTCAGAAAGCCCAGCTGTCATTCTTGAACATATAATGGCTGGCGTTGAGCAAGAGCGCGTTGGCATTTGTTCGGTCATCGAGGACCGAGCAGTGGCCATAGAGCAGGCCATTGTGCAGTCGACTCCTCAGGATGTCGTGTTGATTGCTGGAAAAGGGCATGAAGATTATCAAGAAGTTAATGGCCACAAGCATTACTTTAGCGATGTGGATAGCGCTAAAGCAGTAATTGGCCGGGAGTTATTGTCATGATTGGTTCAGTTCGGTTAGCAGAAGTAGCTGATTTTATATCTGCTACGCACAGGGGTGCCAATGTACCGTTTCAGTTTGTTAGTACTGATACACGTACATTGCAGCCTGGTGATCTATTCGTTGCGTTGATTGGCGATCGTTTCGACGGGCATGAATACATTAATCAAGCGATCGAAAAAGGCGCTTGCGCAGTGGTGATCAGCAAAGCGATGGATCTTTCGGTGCCGTACCTTCAGGTTGCGGACACAACAGAGGCGCTAGGTCGCTTAGCACTCTTTAATAGAGAGAAATTCAATAAAGACGTGGTTGCAATCACAGGAAGTAGTGGAAAAACCACGGTGAAAGGCATGATGGCGACACTGCTTAGGCAGCAGAATGAAGTCTTGGTAACCCGTGGGAATCTGAATAATCATATTGGTGCTCCATTGACACTATTGCGTCTGAACCATACCTACGATTATGCCGTGATCGAACTTGGCGCGAGTGGGGCAGGTGAAATTGCTTACACCTCAAATCTCGCCAAACCCACAGTATCAATACTGACCAATGCTGAGTCAGCCCACTTAGAGGGCTTTGGTTCCATTGAAACCATCGTTAAAACTAAGGGTGAAATTATTGATGCACTTGGCCAGGATGGTGTCGCTGTTCTGAATGCGGACAGCCCTTATTTTGCTATTTGGCGTGACCGAGCTGGTGACAAGAGAGTGATTAGTTTTGGTGAATCAGAGGCTGCCATTGTTCGAGCCGAAAATATCGAGACGGACGCATCCGGTTGTTGCTCCTTTGATTTGATCATTGATGGCAGTGCCTCAAAGGTACAGTTGAAAGTCATGGGGCGTCACAATGTAATGAACGCCCTTGCATGCGCAGCTGCGTGTATGGCCTTAAATATGCCGACCTCATTAATCGTAAGCGGTTTAGAGTTATTTGAAGGGGTCGAGGGGCGGCTAAATGAAAAAGCGGGTTACGGAGGCTGTTCTGTTATTGATGATAGTTATAACGCTAACCCCGCATCCGTTAGAGCGGCTATCGATGTGCTGGGCTCTCGCCCAGGCCATAAGATCTTTGTACTAGGGGATATGGCTGAGTTAGGTGTCGAAACCCATCTAGCCCATGCTGAAATGGGTGTTTATGCGAAGCATGGAAAAATAGACGAGTTTTTTGCTTTAGGTGAATTTAGTCGACGCGCAGCCGATGCTTTTGGGGCAGATGCGCATTGGTTTGCCAGTCATGATTCACTGGTTAAGTTTTTAAAAACGAAATTGGCTCCAGATGTTACGGTGTTAGTTAAGGGTTCGAGAAGTTCCCATATGGACCGAGTTGTATCTGAAATAATTGAACCTGTAGAAGAATAAATTAGGGGAACCATTATGTTGTTATGGTTAGCTGACTTTTTACAGCAATTCCACACTGGCTTTGCTGTTCTGAATTACTTATCTGTGCGTGGAATATTCGCCGCGCTTACGGCACTGATAATTGCGCTTTGGTTTGGGCCTTATGTGATTAAACAATTACAACTAAAGCAAATTGGACAATCTGTGCGCGATGACGGTCCTAAATCCCACTTAAGCAAAGCGGGTACACCGACCATGGGAGGTACCTTGATACTTCTCTCTATCGGGGTGAGCACCTTGCTATGGGGGAACTTAAGCAATCACTATGTATGGATTGTTTTGTTTGTGACTATGGCCACGGGTGCAGTGGGTTTTGTCGATGACTATCGAAAAGTGGTTCAGAAAAATTCGCGAGGTTTACCGGCTAAATGGAAGATGATTTGGCAGAGTGTGATTGCACTGATTGCTGGCGTGGTTCTTTATGCAACAGCTGATACAGCAGCAGAAACGACACTGATCGTGCCTTTCTTTAAGGATGTAGCAATTGAACTTGGACTGTTCTATATCGTTTTGACTTACTTGGTCATTGTTGGCAGCAGCAATGCAGTGAATTTGACAGACGGCTTAGACGGCCTAGCTATTTTGCCAACGGTGATGGTGGGGGCTGCACTGGGGGTTTGCGCTTATCTGGTCGGTCATGCCAATTTCGCGGAATATTTATTTTTGCCGCATATCAAAGGTGCTGGTGAAGTGGCTATTTTTTGTGGTGCATTGATTGGTGCAGGTATCGGTTTCCTTTGGTTCAACACTTATCCTGCTCAGGTTTTCATGGGCGATGTGGGCTCTTTGGCTTTAGGGGCGGCACTCGGTGTCATTGCAGTGATCGTTCGCCAAGAGATTCTACTGTTCATTATGGGTGGAATATTTGTTGCTGAAACGGTCAGTGTTATTTTGCAGGTGGCCTCCTTTAAGATGACGGGAAAACGCATTTTTCGTATGGCGCCATTGCATCACCATTTTGAATTGAAAGGGTGGCCTGAGCCTAGAGTGATCGTTCGTTTTTGGATTATTACGTTGTTCCTAGTATTGCTAGGAATGGCTACGTTAAAAATTCGTTAAGGAAATACCATGAGCGCGAAAATCGACCAGGTAGTAATTGGTTTAGGTAAAAGTGGGTACTCCGTAGTGGAGTTTCTCGCGCGCGCAGGCCTAAAAGTTTTGGCTATGGATACCCGCGAACAGCCGCCGTATCTAGAAAGAGTAAAAGAACACTACTCAAATGTGGATGTCGTGACAGGAGGGCTTCAAAAGGAGGTTCTTCTTGAGGCAAATAGAATTGTTCTCAGTCCAGGTGTCGCGCTTTCGACCCCAGAGATTCAATGTGCTTTAAAGGCAGGTGTTGAAGTAGTTGGTGATATTCAAATTTTTGCTGATCACGCGAAAGCGCCCATTGTCGCCATCACTGGGTCTAATGCGAAAAGCACCGTGACTACTTTGGTCGGTGAGATGGCTAAAGATGCCGGTTTAAATGTGGCAATCGGGGGTAACTTGGGTACACCTGCGCTGGAATTACTTGATCCCTCTGTTGATTTATATGTGATGGAGTTGAGCAGCTTTCAGCTTGAAACCACCCCTAATTTGGGTGCAAAAGTGGCGACCGTTCTCAATGTTAGTCCGGATCACTTAGATCGTTATGAAAGCTACGAGGCATACTGGCAAGCGAAGCACGCCGTTTTTAATGGGTGTGAAACCGCCATTGTGAATTTAGAGGATGAGTTATCCGCTCCAAAAGACCTAAGTATTAAGCAAATTGGTTTTAGTTTACGCGCGCCAAGCGAGTTAAATTATGGAATTGTGAGTCATGGAGAAGAAGATTTTCTTGCGATTGATCACCAAGCCCTAATGAAGGTCGATGAGCTAAAAATAAAAGGTAGTCATAACCGTAGTAATGCGCTTGCCGCACTTGCCATAGGGCAAGCGGCTGGCTTATCTCTTGACTCTATGATTACAACCTTGCGTGACTTCCCTGGGTTGGAACACCGCTGTCAGTGGGTGAGACGAGTCGACGGCGTTGACTATTTTAATGACAGCAAGGGTACAAATGTTGGGGCGACGGAAGCAGCATTAATAGGGCTGTCTTCTGATGTTAAGGGCTCTATTATTTTGATGGCTGGAGGTGATGGCAAGGGCGCAGACTTTGGTTATTTAAAGGGTGCCTTATCTCAAGTAAGGGTTGTTATTGCATACGGTCGAGATCAAGAAAAAATTGAGTCACAACTCAGTCAAAGCGTTTCTGTTTTGAGGGCTTCAACTTTTGAAGAGGCCTTTAATATGGCTAGTCAGCAAGCTACCCCAGGGGATGCGGTGTTGCTGTCACCGGCCTGTGCAAGTTTCGATATGTTTAACAGTTTTGAACATCGAGGGCAGGTATTTATGTCACTGGTTGAGGCGCTATGAGTTCCGCTACTCGTGTAGTGGCTCAAGAGCCACTTTGGCAAAAATTAGATTTCAAATCGCCAATAAAGATGCATACCTCCTTAGTGTGGGCATCCGTGATACTGGCACTTTTTGGATGGACGATGGTGACCTCAGCCAGTATGGATTGGTCTGAACGCCAGTATGGCGACGCACTGCACATCAGTTTGCGACACGGAATCTATTTGTTATTAGGCGTGTCGGTAGCATGGATCGTGACTAGGGTTCCGTTAGATTGGCTGCGTTCCTTAAGCGCTTTGATGGTGGCTATTGCTATGGGAAGCTTGGTCATCGTGTTAATACCTGGACTCGGTAAAGAAGTGAACGGCAGCATGCGCTGGGTGTCACTTGGGATTATGAATGTTCAACCTAGCGAATTCGCGAAGTTGGCCACGGTAATATATATGGCGAGCTATTTAGATCGACGTAGAGAGGAGGTGCAATCTTCTTGGGCTGGTTTCTTTAAACCGCTATTTGTGTTGGCCCCTATTGCGATTCTGTTATTGATGGAACCGGATTTTGGAGCGGTGGTGGTTTTAATGCTAGCGACACTTGCTTTGCTGTTTCTGGGTGGCGTTAAGGCGGGGCAGTTCATATTAACGACCACAGTGGTATTGGGGGCGTCGGTTTTAATTCTCTTAAGTCAACCTTACCGCCTAAAGAGATTAACCGGTTATTGGCAACCATGGTCTGAAGAGAATGTGTTCGGAAGCGGTTACCAACTTACTCAAAGCTTAATAGCGTTTGGACGAGGTGAATTCGGTGGAGTTGGGCTTGGGAATAGCATTCAAAAACTATTTTATTTGCCAGAGGCGCATACAGATTTCGTTTTTGCTATTTGGTCTGAAGAAACCGGTTTAATTGGAGCTGCAAGTATTGTTTTGTTGTTTGTTTTTATATTTTGGAAGGGCATGAAAATCGGTCTTAAGGCCTACCAAAAAGAGAGTTATTTTGCAGCATATGTAGCCTATGGCATGACGCTGTTGATAGGATTTCAAGCATTTATAAACTTGGGTGTGAACATGGGTTTACTGCCGACAAAAGGGCTGACCTTGCCCTTTGTGAGTTATGGTGGTTCGAGTATTTTGGCAACCTGTATGGCCTTGGCGCTACTATTAAGAGTGCATCACGAGACGGAATCGAACAATGAAAAAGGGTAACGTACTCATCATGGCCGGTGGCACGGGCGGCCATGTTATACCTGCATTAAGTGTTGCTAAGCAGCTTAAAGTGAAAGGCTATCAGGTGCATTGGTTAGGCAGTGTTCAAGGAATTGAGAATGACTTAGTTGTCGATGCTGGGTACCCACTACATCGAATCTCGATAAGCGGTTTGAGAGGTAAGGGCGCGGTGAAAAAATTACTGGCTCCTTTTCAATTGTTGAAAGCTTTGTGGCAAACATTTCGAGTGTTTTTGGCTTTGAAACCTAAGATCGCCATTGGCATGGGTGGCTTTGCTTCGGGCCCAGGAGGGTTAATGTCTCTTTTGTTGCGTACACCCTTGGTGATACACGAACAAAATGCGATTCCGGGTTTAACCAATAAAACACTGAGCTCAAAAGCAACATTTTTATTGCAAGCATTTGATGGGACATTCCCCAGCAGGCCAAGTCTAAAAACGGTGGGTAACCCGGTAAGGCAAAGTATTGTTGATATGCCTGCGCCAGAAGAGCGGTTGGTTGGTCGAAGTGGCGATCTAAATGTATTGGTTGTGGGCGGTAGTTTAGGTGCGGTAGCGATAAATGATGTGCTTATTGAGGCTGCAAATGAGCTGACGACGGCAGGCATTCAACTGTGGCATCAAGTGGGAAAACGAAACTACGAATCGGTTAAGCTGGGTTACCGCAACCAAGGCTGCGGTCACATCAAAGTAAGTGATTTTATTGGCAATATGGCCGATGCCTATTCATGGGCTGACGTTGTGGTATGTCGGGCTGGTGCATTGACCGTGTCTGAACTGATGGCGGCTGGCGTGGCGTCTATACTCGTGCCGTATCCCTTTGCAGTGGATGATCATCAAACCGAAAATGCTAAGTTCCTAGTCAATGGCAGCGCGGGTTTATTGGTACCTCAAGCTGAGTTTAATAAAGAAAAATTAGTCGAAATGTTACAAATGTTTAAAGCTGATAGAGACAAAGTGTTATCCATGTCGAAGTCAGCCCGCGCACTGGCAAAGCCAGATGCAGCAAAAACCGTAACGCATTATTGTGTCGAGGCAATTCATGGGCGATGAAAACAAAGTAGTACAGCGCTGGGAAATTCCAGAGATGCGTCGTATTCGTCAGATTCACTTCATCGGTATTGGTGGCGTGGGTATGTGTGGTATTGCTGAGGTGTTGCTAAACCAAGGCTATAAAATATCGGGCTCAGACCTGAGAGAGTCGATCGTGACTGAGAGGTTAACCTCATTGGGTGCACAGGTGTTTATAGGTCACCAAGAGAACAATGTCATCGAAGCTGACGTGGTGGTGGTGTCTACCGCTATTGATCTCGACAACCCTGAAATTCGCTATGCCAACGAGCATCGTATACCGATCGTGCGTCGTGCAGAAATGCTTGCTGAGCTAATGCGTTACCGCCATGGTATTGCCATTGCAGGTACACACGGTAAAACCACGACGACCAGCTTAGTTGCATCCATCCTAGCAGAGGGCGAAAAAGATCCGACGTTTGTGATTGGAGGGAAATTAACGAGTGCAGGCACCAATGCAAAATTGGGTGCTTCAAGATATTTAGTCGCTGAGGCAGATGAGTCAGACGCATCCTTTTTACACCTTCAACCTATGGTGACCATCGTCACCAACATTGAAGCGGACCACATGGATACTTATGGCGGTGATTTTGCCCAGTTGAAACACACCTTCGTAGAGTTTTTGCATAACCTCCCGTTTTATGGGTTAGCGGTATTGTGTGTAGATGACCCGACTGTTTGTGAAATATTACCTGAGGTAAACAGGCCGATTCTTACATATGGTTTTAATGACGACGCAGACTTTTACGCAATCGACGTCGTACAAAATGGGTTGTTTACAGAATTTACAGCCAAACGACCTAATGGCCTAGCAGATTTAAGAGTTAAATTAAGAATGCCTGGTCGACATAACGTTCTAAACGCGCTATCGGCCATTGCTGTTGCCAGTGACGAGGGCATAAGCGATGACGCGATTATTCGAGCCCTCGAAAAATTTCAGGGCGTGGGGCGTCGCTTTCAAGTGTGTGGTGAATATGAATTTAAAGGCGACAGCATAATGTTGGTGGATGACTACGGGCATCACCCAACTGAGGTGGATGTTACGATTCAAGCCATTCGTAAAGGCTGGCCTGATAAGCGTCTAGTGATGTTGTTTCAGCCCCATAGGTATACACGAACTCGTGATCTCTATGATGACTTTGTCCGCGTACTAAGCGACGTTGATGCGTTGTTGTTATTAGATGTCTACCCAGCCGGTGAAGATGAAATTCCCGGAGCAGATGGCCGTAGCTTATGTCGAAGTATTCGTGGTCGCGGTCGTGTGGATCCTATTTTTGTTGAGCGCGGAGCTGATGTTAAGCCGATCCTTAAAGATATTCTAAAGCCGGGTGATATCGTCATGACACAAGGTGCGGGGAACGTGGGTGCGCTAGCGATTGAGTTAGCTCAAGAGTTTCAAGCCATGTTGGAGCAAATAGATGACTAAAAATGCTTTTGGCAAGGTGGCGGTTCTTTTGGGGGGTGACAGTGCAGAGAGGCCTGTGTCGTTAAAGTCCGGTGAGGCCGTGTATCAGTCGCTCATTCGAAGTGGTGTGGATGCTATTAAAGTTGATCCAAGTGAAGGATTACTAAAACAGTTGAATCAACACGCCTTTGATCGTGCCTTCATTGCGCTGCATGGAGTAGGCGGTGAAGACGGAACGATTCAAGGGATGCTGGAATTTTATGGTTTGCCATACACTGGGTCTGGTGTAAAGGCGAGCGCAATTTGCATGGATAAATGGCGTACTAAATTGATTTGGATGGGCTTAGGTCTGCCCACTCCGAACTTTATATTGGCACACGCTGAGAGTGAGCTGATTGAGTTTAGTGGTAAGGTTGGCTTTCCCTTAATGGTGAAACCCGCGTTAGAAGGTTCCAGTATTGGAATATCGAAGGTTGCAGGTTCGGAGCAAATACAAGGGGCTTTTAAGGCCGCCGCAGACACTGGGTCTCCAGTATTGGCAGAGGAATTTATTCAAGGTAAAGAGTTTACAGTTGCGATTCTGAACGGTCGAGCCTTGCCAGCTATTCAGTTAAGGCCAGCGAATGATTTTTACGATTATGATGCTAAGTATATTCAAGATGATACCGAATATCTGTTGCCATGCGGTTTGAGTGACGAAAAAGAAAAAGAGTTACAAGAACTCGCATTAAAAGCCTATCTTGCGCTGGATTGCAGTGGCTGGGGGCGTGTTGACGTTATGCAAGATGAATATGGGTGTTTTTGGCTGATCGAAGTGAATACGGTGCCTGGCATGACGGATCACAGTTTGGTTCCGATGGCAGCGGCTGCTGCCGGGATCAACTTCGAGAGATTGGTATTGGATATTCTGTCCGCGGGCTGATGATATGAAAAAGGGCGCAACACGATTAAAAAGCACATCATCCAAGTCTGGAGCGATCGCTCAGTGGGTTAAACCGCTGTCGATTGGAATCACTGTGCTTTCCTGTATGGTTGCGGTCACTTTATTAGTCTTACAAATTGCGAATCGCCCAGTTAAAGATCTTGTTTTACTCTCCGGGGTTAATCAAGTGTCTGAAGGGGAAATTGAACAAGAAATATCTCATCTATTTCCGGCAGGGTTCGTGTCTTTGGATGTGACTGAAGTTCAACGAGCTTTAGAAAATTTACCTTTGGTGGCATCGGCGACAGTGGAAAAAACTTGGAGTGGTGAGCTTCTGGTATCGTTAGAAGAAGAAAAACCCGTTGCTTTGTGGAATGAACGACAGTTGCTAAGTCAGAGAGGCGATGTCTTGCCCGTTGATGTGAGCCGTGATGGCTTGCCTAGATTAAAAGGCAGTGACATCTATAGTCGCTCTGTTATGGAACATTTTTTGTTATTTAACCGATGGTGTAAACGACACCAATTGAAGTTGGTTGGTTTGAGTTTTACACCTTCTGGGTGGCAGTTGGAGCATGAGTCTGGCCCTATGATTTGGTTGGATGGTAATAATGCGCTTTCAGGGCTACGACAATTGGAAAGCGTACTGGATCAAATTCAATTAGAAAAAATTCAAAGTATCGATATGCGTTACGAGCAAGGATTTGCAGTCGCATGGAAATCACGCGATGTAAAAGCACAGGCGCAAGGGTAGACAGATAAGTATGAACGCAAGCGAAAATAAACTTATTGTTGGTTTAGACATCGGCACTTCCAAGGTCGTCGCCATTGTAGGTGAAGTGTCTCGTGATGGAACTATTAAATTAGTAGGTTTAGGCAGTCATCCATCTCGGGGGCTAAAAAAAGGCGTAGTGGTCAATATTGAAAGCACTGTGCAGTCGATACAGCGTGCCGTTGAAGAAGCTGAGTTAATGGCTGGATGTCAGATTCATTCTGTATACGCAGGTATTGCAGGTAGCCACATTCGCTCTATGAATAGTCACGGTATTGTTGCCATTAAAGATAGAGAAGTGATTTTAAGTGACATTGAGCGAGTGCTTGATGCCGCGAAAGCTGTGGCGATTCCCGCAGATCAGAGGATATTACATGTGCTACCCCAAGAGTATGTGATTGACCTTCAAGAGGGTATCAAGGAGCCGATCGGCATGGCCGGTGTGCGATTAGAGGCGAAGGTTCATATGGTCAGTTGTGCCTTGAATGCCGCTCAAAATATTGAGAAGTGCGTACAGCGTTGTGGACTCGAAATCGACGACATTATCTTGGAACAATTAGCGTCGAGTTTCGCTGTATTGACTGACGATGAAAAAGAGTTGGGTGTTTGTATGGTGGATATCGGTGGTGGCACAACCGATATTGCGATTTTCACAGAAGGGGCCATTCGTCATACGGCGGTTATTCCGATTGCAGGGGATCAGGTGACGAATGACATTGCCATGGCTTTGCGTACGCCAACCCAACATGCAGAAGAAATTAAAATTAAGTATGCCTGTGCCTTAACTCAGTTAGCAGGTCCAGATGAATTAATAAAAGTGCCCAGTGTTGGTGAACGCCCACCGCGTAGCCTGTCAAGACAGGCCTTAGCCGAGGTGGTTGAGCCTCGTTACGAAGAACTGTTCACCCTAATACAGGCGGAATTACGCCGCAGCGGGTTTGAAGACCTGATTGCAGCAGGCATTGTTTTAACTGGCGGAACATCCAAGATGGAGGGGGTCGTTGAATTGGCAGAAGAGATATTTCATGTGCCGGTGAGGCTAGCTAAGCCACAGGGAGTGGAAGGCTTGTCGGATGTGGTTGCAAATCCGATTTATGCCACTGCCGTGGGTCTGCTGAAATACGGCGCAAAGCATCAGTTAGGTGAGTTGATATTCGCCAAGAAGGAGGATGACCCTCTTGGATTTTATGCTCGCGTAAAAAATTGGATTAAAGGCAACTTTTAAGATTTAATAGGCGCTAGATTAGAAGTAGAGCGCCTGACGAATAATAAGGAGAAGGGCGATGACTCAAAGAGATGGGGATATGTTCGAATTAGTAGATGAGCCTCAACACCACGCAGTGATCAAAGTAGTGGGCGTTGGTGGCGGTGGCGGTAATGCGGTTGAGCACATGGTTGCTAGCCAAGTGGAGGGTGTTGACTTCATTTGTGCGAACACCGACTCGCAAGCGTTAAAGAACATGTCAGCGCGATCTGTATTGCAACTGGGCTCTAACGTTACTAAAGGTCTAGGTGCCGGAGCCAATCCAGAAGTTGGCCGTCAAGCGGCAATGGAAGACCGCGAGCGCATTGCTGAAGCGCTGAGTGGAGCAGACATGGTGTTCATTACCGCTGGTATGGGTGGTGGTACCGGAACGGGCGCAGCGCCAGTGGTGGCTGAGATAGCTAAGGAGCTGGGTATTCTGACAGTAGCGGTCGTTACCAAGCCATTTCCATTTGAGGGTCGTAAGCGTATTTCCCTGGCTGACGGTGGTTTGACTGAGCTAGCGAAACATGTCGATTCTCTTATTACTATCCCGAATGAAAAGCTACTCAGTGTTCTTGGAAAGACGACCTCTTTGCTGGATGCCTTTTCAGCAGCCAATAACGTGCTTCTAGGGGCGGTTCAGGGCATTGCGGATCTGATTATTCGCCCTGGTATGATCAACGTCGACTTTGCAGACGTACGTACGGTCATGTCTGAAATGGGGCAGGCCATGATGGGTACTGGCTCGGCGACAGGTGAAAACCGTGCAAGAGAAGCTGCTGAAGCGGCAATCCGAAGCCCTCTGTTGGAAGATGTGAACTTACAGGGTGCGCGCGGTATCCTAGTAAACATCACGGCAGGCACTAACTTGTCTCTAGGTGAGTTCACTGAGGTGGGTGATACCATCGAGCAGTTCTCGTCAGATAACGCAACAATTGTGGTGGGTACAGTAATTGACGAGACCATGACAGACGAGCTACGTGTAACGGTAGTGGCAACTGGACTGGGAATGCAGGCTGAAGTCGCCCCGAAAAAGGTTGTGGACAACACTATTTCCAAAGCCGATGGTTCCGTTGATTATAAGAAACTCGATAGACCAACGGTTATGAGAGGGTCTAATGCTCAGCCCGCACAGCAGTCTGTGCCGGAAAGCAGTTCCAATAAGGACATGGACTACCTAGATATACCGGCGTTTCTACGCAGACAGGCTGATTAGTGATCAATGGTTGGCCAATTTCAGCAATAGCGGTATAATGCCCAATTGCTGTGCGTTTTGGCACGCCTAATGAAAGTGAAGAATGAATGATTAAGCAACGTACTTTAAAGAATACCATTAGGGCAACAGGGATCGGCTTACACTCTGGTGAGAAGGTCTACCTGACCCTAAAACCAGCACCTGTTGATACTGGTATTGTATTCGTTCGTACTGACTTAGAGCCTGCGGTTGAAATCAAGGCAAAGGCGGTTAATGTAGGCGATACCACCCTGTCTACCACGCTTTCGAATGGCGATGTGAAGGTGTCTACTGTTGAGCACCTACTGTCTGCTATGGCTGGGCTTGGCATCGACAATGTGTTTGTCGAATTGAGTGCCGCTGAAGTGCCGATTATGGACGGCAGTGCCGGGCCATTTGTATTCTTGTTGCAGTCTGCTGGTATTCAAGAACAAGATCGCGCTAAGCAATTTATCCGCATTATCAAGCCGGTTACCGTGAAAGATGGTGATAAAGAGGCGACCTTTAAGCCTTATGACGGTTTCAAAGTCAGCTTTAAGATCGATTTTGATCACCCTTTATTCGATGCGGAAAACCAAGAGGCGAGTTTAGACTTTTCCACCACTTCTTTTGTCAAAGAAGTGAGTCGTGCTAGAACATTTGGCTTTATGCGCGATATTGAATACTTGCGCTCCCAAAACCTAGCGTTAGGCGGAAGTGTGAATAACGCCATTGTGGTGGATGACTATCGAGTGTTGAATGAAGATGGTCTTCGTTACGATGATGAGTTCGTAAAACATAAGATTCTTGATGCAGTAGGTGACTTGTACTTGTTAGGCCATAGCCTGATTGGTGAGTATGAGGGCGTGAAATCCGGACATGGATTAAACAACGCCTTGCTTCGCGAGCTGTTAAACCAAGCAGATTGCTGGGAGTTTGTATCATTTGAGGATGAACAGGCGGCTCCAATCTCCTATGCGAGACCCGTTTCTGCTGCATGATGATAATAATGGCACTGATGTGCCATTATTTGTTTTTACAGGATGTTAACTTCGGTAACCCTGTGACGTGATTCTCACTTTTGAGGTCAAACTCAGACTAAACTGAGTATTAAGTAACAAATTTAGGACGCTGCCGTGAATATCATTATTGTTGGTCAGCGCCATGGTCGGTCGAAAACCATATCTTTAGGGCCGGTGGCGCGATGGTCGTTACTAGTACTGCTTTCAGTGCTCCCTTTTTCTATGGGTGCTGCAGGCTACTTTTTGACGATGATGTTGGCTGATGAAGGGTTATTAGGCCCTGAGACCGCGAAGGCTTGGGAGCAAGACCTGACCCAGCAGCGTCAAGAGATCAATAAAATCCGCGAGCAAACCGATGAGCAATTGGTTGGCCTTACCTTACGTATGGCGGAATTACAGACACGTTTGACCCGATTAGATGCGTTAGGCGAACGCTTAATTGATCGTTCTCACCTTGATAAAGGCGAGTTTAACTTCGGTAATCTCCCCGCTATTGGCGGCCCCTCTCAAAGCGAAATTGGCTCGATTTACCAAGCACCCGATATTGTGACAGTCCTCGATGAATTGAGTGATCAAATCGACAGCCGCGAGCAGCAGTTAGAGGTTCTTGACAGTATTTTGGGTGAAAAGAAAATCACGAGCGATACCTTCGTTGCTGGCTTACCCATCAAAAAAGGCTGGATGTCTTCTCGTTATGGCATGAGAACTGACCCGTTCACTGGGCGATTGGCTTGGCATGCGGGTGTCGACTTCGCAGGCAAGTCAGGGTCCGATATTGTCTCTGTTGCCTCCGGTGTGGTGACGTGGTCCTCTAAGCGCTATGGCTATGGACTACTGGTAGAAGTTAACCATGGTAACGGCTATAAGACGCGTTACGCCCACTGTGACGAAACCTTAGTGAAGGTGGGTGATGTTGTTCGTAAAGGCGAAGTATTAGCCAAAATGGGCAGCAGTGGCCGTTCCACTGGACCACATGTTCATTTCGAAGTTTATAAAAATGGCCGTACGGTAGACCCTGCTGCCTATATTCATCGCACCCGCCGATAATTTCATTCCCCTTCTGATCCGATTTCTGTATAACGCAGTGTTATCACTGCGTTTGCATTTGAATTATTTATAACAAACAAAATTAAAAGAAGTTACATCATGTTCATGCAAGTTCTAACCAAGGTACTGGGTAGCAAAAACGACCGAGAACTTAAGCGTCTGAATAAGACGGTTACCAAGATCAATGGCCTTGAAGAAGCAATGTCAGCTCTGTCCGATGACGAGTTGAAGGCTAAGACCGAATATTTTAAATCTCGCCTATCAGCGGGTGAATCTCTAGACGACATTTTACCTGAGGCGTTTGCTGCTTTGCGTGAGGCCAGTAAGCGTGTCATGGGTATGCGTCACTTCGATGTGCAGTTGATCGGTGGTATGACACTGCATAATGGCAAAATTGCGGAAATGCGTACTGGTGAGGGTAAAACCCTAGTAGGCACCTTGGCGGTTTATCTAAATGCGCTATCTGGAGAGGGTGTTCACGTGATTACCGTGAACGATTACCTAGCTGAGCGTGATGCAAACTGGTTGAGGCCCCTCTATGAATTCATGGGCTTGTCTGTCGGTATCGTTAAGTCAGGTCAAGAACCTCAGAATAAACGCGAAGCCTATCAAGCGGACATCACCTATGGTACGAACA
>Ga0181590_10000204_pt1 | contig 44056 bp, 41 predicted proteins | sample 071ome_34_FD_132446 | JGI IMG/M metagenome (GOLD analysis project Ga0181590, IMG submission 132446) | Coastal salt marsh microbial communities from the Groves Creek Marsh, Skidaway Island, Georgia - 071411BT metaG (megahit assembly) | ecosystem: Environmental > Aquatic > Marine > Intertidal...
AGGTGTGCCCTGGAAGTTCTCCATGACGTAGCGAGCCCGGTTCAGGGCCGACAGGAAGGCCTGGCGCTCGATATAGAACTCGGCAACATGAACCTCGTAGTCAGCGAGCAGGTTTTTCAGGTAGACCATGCGCGCCCGGGCATCGGCGGCATACTGGCTGTTGGGAAACAGGTTGAGCAACTGGGCAAAGTCGGCAAAGGATTCCCTGGCTTTACCCGGATCACGCTTGCTGGGATCAGTAGGCAGGTAGCGGCCCAGTATGCGGCTGTCCTCACTGTAATAGGCCATGCCTTTCATGTAGTAGGCATAATCCAGGCTGTCACTGTCAGGGTAGAGGCGGATAAAGCGGTCGGCGGCAGCACGGGCAGCTTCCGGTTCGCTGTTGCGATAATAGGCGTAAATCAATTCAAGCTGGGACTGTTCGGCATACTGGCCAAAAGGGAACTGTGCTTCCAGTTGCTGCCACACGGCAATGGCCCTTGGCCAGTTACTGACTTCCATGGACTGCAGGCCCAGATCGAAGAGAAACTCCTCGCCGGAATCGCCGAAATCCTCTTCGTTGGAAGAGCAACCTGACAACAGGGCCAGGAGCATGATCAGGATAGTTAGGTAACGAATTTTCACGACTGCTTGCAAAATAGATGACTGATATTGATGGCGCTGACTAAACAAGGCACGCAGTGTACTATGATCCTGTAGTTCAACAAAGTGCTCGCACAAAGGCGCCTGGCGCCCGGAACGCAATTAGTACACATTATTCTCCTTGATATAGACCCTTTTATGAGTGAAAAGTTTGTCCAGGACGCCCAAAGCGCTGAAGAACAGGTCCTGGCCGCAGAAATAGCGCCTGATATGAAAGGGCAGCGGCTGGACCAGGCAGCGGCTCAGTTATTTCCGGCTTTTTCGCGGGCCCGCCTGCAGGGCTGGATCAGGGAAGGCAACCTGCTGCTGGATGGCAAGACTGCCAGGTCCAAGGACAAGGTCCTTGGAGGCGAGTCCCTGACCCTGGTGGCTGCCGTGGAAGAGCAGGAGCACTGGGAAGCCGAAGACATTGCGCTGGACATCGTGTATGAAGACGAGGCCATACTGGTTATCAACAAGCCGGTTGGCCTGGTGGTGCATCCGGCTGTGGGTAACCGCAGCGGTACGCTGCTCAACGGTCTGTTGCACCATTGCCCGGGACTTGGCCAGGTGCCACGCGCCGGTATTGTGCACCGGCTCGACAAGGACACCAGCGGACTGATGGTGGTCGCCAAAACCCTGGAAAGTCACCTGGATCTCGTGGAACAGCTTCGGCAGAAGTCTGTCAGTCGACTTTACCAGGCAGTAGTCTTTGGCCTGGTGACAGCCGGCGGGACGGTGAATGAACCCCTGGGGCGCCACCCGGTGCACCGCACCAAGCGCGCCGTGTCCCACAGTGATGATGCCAGGGAGGCAGTTACCCATTACCGCATCCTGAAAAAATTCCGCAGTCACACACTGGTGCAATGTGAACTTGAAACGGGACGTACACACCAGATCCGCGTTCACATGGCCCATATAGGTTACCCGCTGGTCGGCGACCCCCTTTATGGCGGACGCCCCAGGATTCCCAAGGGGGCTGCACCGGATTTGATTCAGTTTCTTGAAAAGTTCAAACGCCAGGCCCTGCATTCCTGGCAACTTGGTCTTGTGCACCCGGTCAGTGGTGAGTCGCTGTCCTGGCAAGCCGGGTTGCCCGACGATATGCAGCGCCTGTTGACCCTGTTGGAGCAGGATAATGCAATCTGACGCTTTTATTATTCCCGACTGGCCGGTACCGGCCAATATCCGCACCATGATTACCACTCGCAGTGGCGGCAGCAGTCGCTTTCCCTACGACAGCTTCAACCTTGGCAATCACGTGGGCGATGATGAAGAGGCGGTCAGGCAAAACCGTAACCTGCTATCGGAAGATATTGGCAACTCCACGCGCATCCAGTGGGTGAAGCAGGTTCACGGCAATGGCGTACTGGTGCTTGATGACAGTTTCGTTGAAGAAACAACCGAAGCCGATGCGCTGTATACCCGGGTAGATAACCTGGCCTGTGGTGTGCTCACAGCAGATTGCCTGTCAGTGTTTTTCTGTGATGATGAAGGCAACGAAATTGCCGTGGCCCATGCCGGCTGGCGCGGCCTGGTGGCCGGTGTATTGCAGCAGACTCTGCGCCAGTTCGAGGCTCCGACAAGCAACATCCTGGCCTATCTTGGACCTGTCATTGGTCCTTGCCATTTCGAAGTGGGAGGCGAGGTCAGGGACGCTTTCCTGGACCTTGAAATTGATGAAATCATTGACCAGGAGTCCATTCTTTTCCACGAAAGCGAGAACAGCGGCAAGTGGATGGCTGACCTGTTCGGGATCGCCAAGATCATCCTGTCGGTTTCCGGTATTCGGCAGATTTATGGTGAACCCATATGCACCTACTGTGAATTTGATCGCTTCTATTCCTACCGACGTGATGGAGAAACCGGGCGCTTCGCCAGCCTGATCTGGAAAGAATAGGGCGCCATCCCTGGCCTTGACTTGCATCAATTAAAACGCCTGTCCGGCGTTGATTCGCTTGAATCATCAGCTTTAATCCCCACATTGGCTGTAGTGTTTTTAAAAAGGAACCTCAGACACAATCAGTGTGTCTCCAGATTGGTTAAGAGGGTCCTGTAACTGTGGGATATGACTCATGCGAATGGATAAATTAACCAGCAAGCTCCAGGTGGCCTTATCGGATGCCCAGTCCCTTGCTGTTGGCAAGGATCACAATTTCATCGAACCGGCACACCTGGTGTCGGTGCTGGTGGACCAGAAGGGCGGTTCCATCCGTCCGCTGTTGATGCAGACCGGCTATGACATTCCGGCGCTGCGCAATGGCCTGAAAAAAATCATTGAGGACCTTCCTGTCGTCAAGGACAGTGCCGGCGAAGTCCAGATGTCCCAGGACATGGCCAGGCTGCTCAATGTGGCCGACAAGATCAGCCAGCAAAGTGGTGACCAGTACATTTCCAGTGAAAATGTTTTCCTGGCGGCCATGGATGACAAGGGCTCCCTGGGCAAACTGCTCAACTCTTTTTCTGTCTCCAAACAGGCCCTGGAAAACGCCATCAAGAACCTGCGTGGCGGTGCCAGCGTGGACAACCCCGAGGCCGAGGAAAACTACCAGGCCCTGGAAAAATTTACCGTGGATGTCACTCAGCGTGCCGAGCAGGGTGAACTGGACCCGGTGATCGGGCGTGACGACGAGATTCGCCGTACGGTGCAGGTCCTGCAGCGCCGTACCAAGAACACCCCGGTCCTGATTGGTGAACCCGGCGTGGGTAAAACCGCCATCGTGGATGGCCTGGCCCAGCGCATCGTCAATGGTGAGGTACCGGAAGGCCTGAAAGACAAGCGCATCCTGTCCCTGGACATGGGTGCCCTGATTGCCGGTGCCAAGTTCCGGGGTGAATTCGAGGAACGCCTGAAAGCCGTTCTCAATGAACTGTCCAAGCAAGAGGGGCAAGTCATTCTGTTCATTGATGAAATCCATACCATGGTGGGTGCCGGCAAGGCAGAAGGCGCCATGGACGCGGGCAACATGCTCAAGCCGGCCCTGGCGCGCGGTGAACTGCACTGCGTGGGTGCCACTACCCTGGATGAGTATCGCCAGTACATTGAAAAAGATGCCGCGCTGGAACGCCGGTTTCAGAAAGTCCTGGTGGATGAGCCCACGGAAGAAGACACGGTGGCGATCCTGCGTGGCCTGAAAGAGCGCTACGAGGTCCATCATGGTGTCAATATCACCGACTCGGCCATCATTGCCGCCGCCAAGCTTTCCCAGCGCTACATTACCGATCGCCAGCTGCCTGACAAGGCCATCGACCTGATCGATGAGGCGGCCTCTCTCATCCGCATGGAAATCGATTCCAAACCGGAAGAGATGGATCGCCTGGAACGTCGCCTGATCCAGTTGAAGATGGAACGCGAGGCGGTGAAAAAGGAAACTGACGAGGCGTCCAAAAAGCGCCTGGATAAAATTGAAGAGGAGATCAAGGAACTCGACAGGGAGTTCTCGGACCTCAATGAAATCCTGAAAACCGAAAAGGCCATGGTTACCGGCGCCACCAAGTTGAAAAGCGACCTGGAACAGGCGCGTATAGACCTGGAACAGGCCCGCCGTGCCTCGGATCTCACGCGCATGTCAGAACTGCAGTACGGCGTCATTCCCGAGTTGGAAAAGAAAGTGGCAGAAGCCGAGCAGGCTGATGACACCGGCGAAATGAAACTCCTGCGTGACAAGGTCACCGAGGAAGAGATTGCCGACGTGGTCAGCCGTGCCACCGGTATTCCCATCTCCAAGATGCTGGAAGGGGAAAAACAGAAGCTTCTGCGCATGGAAGAGGAATTGCACAAACGCGTCATTGGCCAGGAAGAGGCTGTCGATGCCGTGGCCAATGCTGTGCGCCGCTCTCGCTCAGGGATTTCCGATCCCAACCGGCCCAATGGATCCTTCCTGTTCCTGGGGCCAACGGGCGTCGGCAAGACCGAGCTGTGCAAGGCTCTGGCCCAGTTCCTGTTTGATACCGAGGATGCCATGGTGCGCATCGACATGAGTGAATTCATGGAGCAGCACAGTGTGGCACGCCTCATCGGTGCGCCTCCGGGATATGTCGGTTACGAAGAAGGTGGTTACCTGACCGAAGCAGTACGCCGGCGTCCTTACGCGGTGCTGCTGCTGGACGAGGTGGAAAAGGCCCATCCTGATGTCTTCAATATCCTGCTGCAGGTACTTGATGACGGCCGCCTGACAGATGGTCATGGCCGTACCGTGGATTTCAGGAATACCGTGGTGGTGATGACATCCAACCTGGGCTCAGATCGTATCCAGGAAATGATGAATGCCGACACGGCTTATGATGCCTCCTACAATTCGGTGAAAAATGCCGTGCTGGAAGTGGTGGGCAAGCATTTCCGTCCCGAATTCCTCAACCGTATTGATGAGACGGTGGTCTTCCATCCGCTGGCCGCTGAACAGGTCCGCGGCATTGCCGACATCCAGATCCAGTTGCTGCAAAAGCGCCTGGACGACAGCGACCTGCATCTGCACCTGGGTGAGGGCGTGCTGGACAAGATCGCCGACCTGGGCTTTGACCCGGTCTATGGTGCCCGTCCGCTCAAGCGCGCTATCCAGCAGTGGATTGAAAACCCGCTGGCCCAGAAAGTCCTGGGTGGTGCCTATGCACCGGGGGATGCCATCAACGTAGATCTCGAGGATGGAGAAATCGTGTTTTCCTGATACTGACACCACACCGGCAAACCCAAAAAGGGCCTTCCATCGGAAGGCCCTTTTTTGTGCAGGAATCGATTACCTCCCGAACGGTACCGGCGCCGGTGTGCCAGGCACGGAGGGTGGCAGGATCGGCAGGGTAAACAGCGGCTGTTCCCCGGTCAGTGTTTTCAGGAAGGCGACCAGCTGATCCAGTTCCTCGAGGGAAAACTCACGGCCCAGCTGCACTTCACCCATAACCGCCACTGCCTTGTGCAGGGAATGCACTGACCCGTCATGGAAATAGGGATAGGTCAGCTCAATATTGCGCAGCGTGGGTACCTTGAAACGGTTTCTGTCCACTTCCTGGCCAGTGACATTAAAGCGTCCCAATGCCCCGTTGTCGGTCTGGTAAGCCTTGACGACGCCAAACTTCATGAAGGAGCGACCACCGACTGCCGGGCCGTTATGGCAACTGGCACAACCGGCTGACTTGAACAGCGCGTAGCCGGCCAGTTCCTGCTGGTTGAGCGCACTGCGGTTGCCTTTGAGCCACAGGTCGAAACGGGAATTGGGCGTCACCAGTGTTTTTTCGAATTCCGCGATGGCGGTCGTGACCTGGTCGAGCGTGATGTTGTCTGTGCCGAACAGTGACTGTGCAGTTTCCACGTAGCCGGGAATGGCATTCAGCATGGCGATAGCCAGTTCGTGGTTGGACGCCATTTCGCCCGGATTGGCGATGGGGCCGCCGGCCTGCGCCTTGAGGTCATCGGCACGACCATCCCAGAACTGGGCGATGTTATAGCCGGCGTTGAGCACCGTCGGGGCATTGATGGGGCCCTGGTGCCAGGCATGGCCGATGGAGGTTGGCAGGTTGTCAGTGCCACCCATGCTCAGGTTATGGCAGGAATTGCAGGAAATGAAACCGGACTTTGACAGGCGGGGATCAAAGAACAGCATGCGGCCAAGTTCCGCCAGGGGCGGATTGATATCTGTCGGGTAGGTGACAGGCTGGATGGGTTCCTGTGCCAGGCTGAAGCCTGCAACAACAGTACAGCTTACAAAAGCCAGTGAGCGAAATATTGTGCTGGCCAGTGACAACCATGCCATGGGTAATCTCCGTATTAATTCAGGGTGATTCAATGGAGTTACACATTGCAGGGTTTGTGCCAGAACATGGTGCCTGACCAGGTTATTTCCGGTTTCGTTGAAGCTGCGTAACCTGATGATAAATAGACATATTGTCATGATCATCCGTGGCTAGTCAGGCAGGCATCAAAACCAGGTACCGGGGCCCGCGGACAGGGCTTGTCATTAATGACAAAACAGTTGTCGGAAATGGCAAGAATGTAGTCAGTTGAGCAGATTAAAGACCTGGTAGCCCACCAGCATGAAGGCAGAAAGGGCACCCAACATCGGAATGGCAACGGGCAGGTTGATTCCGTCGTAGTCCTGGTAGGAGCGATGCTTGATAACGACCAGGGCCAGGTTGACGAGTATGAAGATCAGCAACATGATGAAACTGGTGATCTGGGCGAGTTGCGTCAGCGGCAGGGCAATGGCAAAAACCAGGACCAGCGCCGCCACCAGCACGGTCGCAATGACAGGGGTTCGGGTCGCCGGGTTGATGCTTCCCAGTAGTGCAGGTGCCATGGATTTGCCCGCCATGCCGTACAGTACGCGCGATGCCATAATGATTTGCACCAGGGCACCATTGATCACTGCCACCAGGCTTACCAGGCTGATCAGCACTTCGCTGCCGCCACTGGCCTGCATCATGGCGGCCAAAGGCGCCTCGCTTTGGGCCAGTTCATTCACCGGCACCACGCGCAGGGCGGCCAGGGCAACGATGAAGTACAGGGTAATCGCCAGTACCACTGCCAGCAGGATGCCCAGCGGCAGATTCCTGTTGGGCTGTTTGATCTCCTCCACGATATTGACCATGTCCTCGAAGCCGATGAACGCATAGAAGGCCACGAAACTACCCAGCAACACACCGGTCAGGTTGCCTGGTCCGGATGGCAAACTGGCGCCTGAAATGGGGGGCAATGGCTCGGTCATGACGGCAAACATCACCACCATGAGTAGGCCGCCCACTTCCACCAGCGTGACAGCAAAGATGACTATGGCAGAAGCTTTCATATCCCAGCAGGCAAAGCTGCCCAGTACCAGAACGAGCAGGGTGATCACCAGGGCAGGGTCCAGTGTCATGAAGATATTCATGTAGCCCACGAAACCGTTGGCGATGGCGGCCGCAGACACGATGCCGGTAAGTACCAGCAACCAGCCAACCAGGCTTGAAAGCCAGGTTCTCCACCAGGCTTCATGGACATAGACAGCAGCACCTGCGCACTGGGGCAGGCGGCTGGATAACTCGGCGTAAGTGAGAGCGGTAAAGCCGGCGATGATGCCGGCAAGCAGGAAAGACCAGTGTAACAGGGGGCCGGCAAAGCCCGCGACACTGCCCAGCAGGACATAGATACCGGCACCGATGATGGTGCCCAGCCCGTAAAATGTCACCAGCACCGGGCCGAGCGTGCGCCTGAGGGAGACTGATTCCTGGGGTGGTGTTGCCATTACGTCATTATAAACAGGTCTGGCAAGCAGCCCGGTTGTCCGGCATCAAGTTTTATTTCAGTGCCTGCAATGCCTGGTTTTCCAGGTCGCCGGCATAGTTCATGACGTGGAAAATAACGTTCTGTTCAATAGTGCCACTGACAAGATGAGCACCCGGGCCGATGGCGTAGATGCCAACATCTTCACCGGCATGTGTTTCGCCGTTGGTGGCGACAAGCGTTTCCTGGTGATAACCCGGAGCCGTGGTGTCCACCTCAGTCAGGTCATGGCGCCCCACAGCGGGAGGGCCACTGCGTGTATCGGCGTTAGTATTGTTGCCGTTGTCATCAAAGCCTGAACCATTCATATACCCCACGGTGGTGTAGGGCAGCCCGTCACGGTCATTGCCGGCAATGCCCAGGATCGGATTGCCGCGTTCCGGGTAACCGGCCATGGTGAAGACATGGCTGTGGTCGGCTGTAACAATAACCAGGGTTTCGTCCAGGTTTACCTGTTCTATTGCCGCCGCCACTGCCCGGGCAAACTCAACGGTTTCGTTGAGGGCATTGAAGCCGTTGTTGGCATGATGGGCATGATCGATACGCCCGCCCTCCACCTGCAGGAAAAAACCGTCTTCATCCTGCTGCAAGAGTTCAATCGCCTTGACTGTCATTTCAGTGAGTGAGGGTTCTCCGCCAGCATCTTCCCGGCGATTGGCTTCATAGCGCATATGGGAATCCTGAAACAGGCCCAGCACATTGGAAGTGTCGGAGGTATCAAGGGCTTCAAAGCCGGCCTGGTCCATGATGTAACGACCACCGCCAGCCTGCCATTCGCTGATCAAGTTGCGGCCATCCTGGCGTCGACCTTCCCCCGGGGCTTCGGCAAAACCGGCAAGTGATGTGGGGTCCTCAGCAAAGAAGTTATTTCTGCCGCCCCCAAATGCCACATCAATACCATCGATAGCGGCAATGGGCATGCCCGCATTCACCTTGGACTCAAGTCGATTCTTCATATCAATGAGCTGGCTGGCTATGTCCGTACAGCCGGCGTCTTTGGCTTCTTGTGGCATATTCGCATCGGATTCCCAGTTTCTGCTCGGCGAATTGGCATAGGCGGTGGCCGGCGTGGCATGGGTGATCCGGGCAGTTGATACGACCCCCGTAGCCTTTCCGGCCAATTCGGCCATCTCCAGGGCGGAAACCAGGGCTGCATTTTCAGTTTCAAGAAACTCCGTACATGAACCGCGGGCAGGTTCACCGGAGACATTGATCACGCCGGAACGTGATTTCACACCCGTCATGAAGGCAGTGGCGGTACCGGCAGAATCGCCGACCTGGGCATCGGTGTTGTAGGTTTTTGACAAGCCGCTCCAGGGAAATTTTTCAAAACTGAGCTGGTATTCCTCGCCTGCCAGTCCCTGCTGCTGGCCAGCTAAAATACGGGCCGCAGTGACCGTTGAGATACCCATCCCGTCGCCGATAAAGAGAATGACATTCTTTGCGGCACCGGGCGTATTGTTGATCTGGCGTTGAGTGGCAGCCTCCACGGTCTCAGCCCCGTCCGAAAACCAGGGGCTGCTGTTCAGAGTTGCCGGCCCGTTCTGGGCACAGGCAGTGGTTGCGAGCAGGCAAGCGAGGCAGATCAGTGACAGGGTAGATCGGGATTTTGATTGATGAAGCATCTTGAATATTCCTGGTCAGGCTGGTTTCAGATCATTATAGAAAGCATTGGCCCGTTTTTATATTAAGAAAACCCCTCGGAACCATTTATACTAGGTAAACATGGATCCTGGCTGGTTGTGCGGCTGTAATATCACAGACCGGAACGTAGAGCGGGGCCTGTAAATGACATGACGATGACTCCTGCCTCCCCATATTTCGCCGCTGTTGACATGGGTTCCAACAGTTTCCACATGATTATTGCCCGCATCCAGGACGGCAAGGTGGAAGTTGTCGACAGGGAAAAAGAGATGGTCCAGCTTGCCCGTGGTATCAAACCGGACGGTCATTTGTCCGTGGCGGCACAAACCCGTGCCCTGGATTGCCTGAAACGTTTTGCTGAACGCCTGCGTGATATTCCGGCTTCACAGATCCGGGCCGTGGGTACCAAGTCGTTGCGCTCTGCCAAGCAATCCGGTGCCTTTATTCGGGAAGCGGAAAATATCCTGGGCACCCCCATCCAGATTATTTCCGGTTACGAGGAAGCCAGGCTGGTCTACGTCGGCCTGTCCCACTCCGTGCTCAATGACCAGAATCATCGCCTGGTGGTGGATATTGGCGGTGGCAGTACTGAATTCATTATTGGCCAGGACTACGAGCCGATCATCATGGAAAGCCTGAGCGTGGGTTGTGTGACCTTCACAGAACGTTACAGCAAGAAACCGGAAAAAATAACGCGCAAGGACATGGAAAGAATCTACCTGGCTGCGTGTGCCGAAATCGAGGTCATTCGCCAGATCTACCTGAGAATGGGCTGGCGCATTGTCTATGGTACATCGGGCACAGCCCGTGCCATTGCCGACCTGGTCGTGGAGCGTGATGGCGGTGCCGTGATCAGCAAAAATTCACTGACCTGGCTGGCCGGGGAAATCCTGGATAACAAGAGCCTGCTGTCCGGTGTCCCTGGCCCGAGGGCCTCGGTGTTGCCGGCAGGTATCGCCATCCTGCAGGCGGTCTTTGACCAGCTAAAGATCGATACCATGCATGTGAGCGATTATGCCCTGAAAGAAGGCCTACTCTATGACACGATTGGCAGGTTATCCGACCAGGACTCGCGCAGCCGGACAGTGAAAAAGCTGCAGGAGCAGTACAAGGTAGACGTTGACCAGGCCACCCGGGTGGCCGATACCGCACTGATGCTCTGGCGCCAGATAGACGGCCCGGTGTTGCCCGGTGTCTCGCGTTCCAAGGTATTGCGCTGGGCAGCACAGTTGCATGAAATTGGCTTGAGTATTTCCCACTCCAGTCACCACCAGCATGGGTATTACCTGTTGCGCAACAGCGACGTGGCAGGATTTGGTCGCTACGAACAATACATACTGGCCAACCTGGTGCGCTCCCATCGCAAGGGCCTGTACCCGGAAAAATTTGGAGACATGGACGAAAAAGCGGTAGCAGCCTTTGTACCGCTACTGGTCTGTCTGCGCCTGGCAACGGTCTTGCATCGCCGTCGTGAAGAGATTCCTGAAAATGAATTACCCAAACTGTCCGTCTCCGGGCATAGCTACAAACTGAAATTCCGCCGTGGCTGGCTCAGCAAGCATCCGTTGACCCTGGCCAGCCTGGAAGCAGAACGGGACCAGTATGACCGGATCGGGGTGGGGCTTGAATTTAAGTAGGGACAAGGGACAAGGAGCAAGGGACAAGGACGACACGTTGGGCCCAGGTGAAACATCGTAGGTCGGGATAGGCCCAAAGGGCCGTTTCCCGACGATAGTATTGATATTTAAAATGAACGAACAGATTGAACAACGTATTCTTTGTCCCTACTGCAACGAGCCTATTGTTGTACTGGTGGACCCTTCGGTTGATTACCAGGAATACATTGAGGACTGCCAGGTGTGCTGCCGCCCCATCGAAATGGTCGCCAGTATCGATATGGACGGTGATCTCAATTTAGAGGTAAGACATGAAGATGAGTAACTATGATCCTGGATCTGCAACCGGTTCCAGAATGGGAAACCTTCACTAGCCGAATTAACTGCCCCCCCTTGTTCCTTGCTCCTTGTCCCTTGTCCCTGTGCCGAAGGCACTAGGCGCCTTTGGTGAAATAAAACCGAATGAAATAGATATGAAACCCCGTGCCATGCTGGGCTGTTTTCAGCAGGTCGGCGATGCAGGCAAAACCGGATTCCCTGGCCATGGACTCGGAAATGTCGTCAAAATTGATTTCCCGGATGGACGTGACAATGACTTCACCGGGATCAAGCCGATAGCGTCCGCCGGTCATGACCCTGGGATATTTCCAGAAGCGGACTGAAGTGGTGATATCGCCGTTAATGACCCTGTCGCGCAGGTGCTTGGAAAACTGCATGATGTTCCCGGGAATTGATTTCAGGTTGCCTGGGGCAAGCAAGTATAACTGACCCTGGTACGCCTGTTTTACCTCTTTGGGGGTAGAAAAAGTCAATTTGTTTGCAATATCCCGGGGTAGCATTGGTGGGTAAAGGTCATATAATCGATCAGAGCCTGGTAACAAGGCCCATATTTCAGTGGCGAGGGGGACTCAAAATGAAATCCGGATTTATCTTCTACGTTGGCCTGTTTACGGCCACCCTAGCTGCATCCTGGCAGGCAGCAGCGCATCACAGTTTCAGTGCAGAATTCACCGAAGAGGCCGGGGAAATTTCCGGCGTGGTCACCAGTGCCAGCTATCGCAATCCACATCCGCGTTATCGCGTGGAAGTCACCAATGCCGATGGTTCCAAGGAAAGCTGGGAGTTGCAGGCCTCTGCAGTGACCGGTTTGCGAAATGCCGGCTGGGACAGGGATTTTGTCCAGGTAGGTGACCAGGTCACGGTACAGGGTTCCCTGGGTCGAAACGGTGCCAAAAAACTTTTCATCCGTAGCCTGACCAAGGCCAACGGCGAGTCCTATCCGCAGCGTTCAGCCGCTGCCCCTGACCGTAATGAGGTCAATGCCACCTACGGCAAGAATTACGGCTATGCGAAACTCAATCCCGATGCCCCGTTTGATATCAGTGGCCCGTGGCGCAACTCATACCGTTTCCGGGTAACCGTGGATGACCTGGAACCCAAGCCGACACCGTTCACAGATGAAGCCAGGGAGATTTATGCCAACACCGTGCATTACGATGATTATTCCCTGCGTTGCGTCGCCCCTGCGCTGCCGCGAATTTTCGGTGCACCCTATGACATGGATATTGTCGATGCCGGCAGCCATTACCAGATCGTTTATATCGAACATAATACGCCGAGGCGCATCTACATGGATGGTCGCCAGGTTCCGGAAAATTACCCGGACCGCCCCATGGGCTATTCCGTGGGTCATTGGGAAGGTGAGGAACTGGTGATTGAAACCACGAACCTGGCGGAGGGTTTCTGGCTGGACGGATCCGGGTTGCCGATGTCCGGTGGCGACGGCACGCGCATCGTTGAACGTTACACTTTTGCCGATGATCGTCTGTCCATGCAGCGCACCATGACAATTTTTGATGACTACTATACCGAACCCCTGGTCAGGACACGCTGGTCTGCCCGTGATGACAACCTGATGATTGTCGAGCATGACAGTTGTGATCCCACCAGCTACTACAGCGATATCCTGGAAGATGGTTCACTGGAACGTCGTCTTGATGAACTGCTCTGAGTGCCGGAATAGCGTCCTGGTTCCATGAAGTCACCAGGCTGACAGGCACGCCTCATGACAAACCGGGCTGGTTTTCCAGCCCGGTTTTTTTTGACTGTAAATTCGCGTGCGTGATTTGTGCAACTACTGAGGAAATTACCGGGATAAGTACCAATTTTATCCCGATAGCGACGTTAGAGCCCTCAATGAGAAACATTCTGATTTATACTTTTGCCCGCCGTTAACAAAATTCCAGTCACTGTTCTATGCCCTCGATATCCCCTCAAGGCCTTGTTTTGAGTCTTTTTAAAGTACTAATACCTTTGTTTGCCTTTTGGATGAGCGGGCCTGTACTGGCCCAGCTGACTGCAGGCAGTGATGGCGGCAAAACCATCGAGATTCCCAAATTATCTGAACGCGCTGACATTGACGGCTCCCTGGATGATGCTGTCTGGTCACAGGCCCTGCTGATTGATGATTTTCACCAGTATGAGCCCGTGGAATATGCCGAGCCGTCGCAGAAAACCGAAGTGTGGATCTATTACACCGAGGAAGCGCTCTATATCGCCCACCATTTTTGGGAGACTGATCCGGACCTGATAAGTGCCAACATCCTGCGCCAGGGCCAGGGGCTGCAGGCAGACGATCTTCTCGCCGTCATCCTGGATCCCTACCTGGATCGCCGCAACGGCTATCGCTTCGAGGTCAATGCCAATGGGGTTCGTTGGGAAGGATTGTTCCAGAACGTGACGGATATCGAGAGCAGCTGGGACGGTATCTGGCAGGCCGATGCCAGCCGCGATGAGACCGGCTGGTACGGGGAAATGCGTATTCCCTTCCAGACCATTTCCTTTAATCCCGACTCCGATGCCTGGGGGATCAACTTTCGTCGTGCCATTCGCCGCGACAATGAAAGCATTGCGTGGGTGTCACGTAACCGCCAGGTCAATCCCAGTATTGCCGGCACCATTACCGGCCTTGAAGGCATGCGCCAGGGCAGGGGGCTGGATATTGTTCCTTCCATGGTCTTGCGCCAGGACCGTGTCATTGGCCCTGGTGGTTTTACCGAGGAAAGTTTTGAGCCGCAACTGGATATGTTTTACAAGATTACTACCCAGTTGAATGCTGCGCTGACTATCAATACCGACTTTTCCGCCACCGAGGTGGATTCCCGCCAGGTCAACCTGACCCGATTCAGCCTGTTTTTTCCTGAACGCCGTGATTTCTTTATCCGCGATTCCGATATCTTTGAATTCGGCCAGATTGGGACTGGCAGCTTTGACCAGAGCAGTGGCGGGGGTAACCCGGCCGTGCCCAATGTAGCCTCGCAGAATGCGCGCCCTTTTTTCTCCCGCCGTATTGGATTGAGCACCAACGGTGCCCCGGTGGATATCAATGCCGGAGTGAAGGTCAGCGGCAGGGCGGGAGACTGGAATGTCGGTACCTTGCTGATCAGCCAGGATGAGGACACAACGACAGGCGTGGAGGCCAAGGAAATTTTTGTCGGCAGGGCAGCGCTCAACGTGCTGGGTGAATCTCAGATTGGCATGATTGCCACCAGCGGTGATCCCCAGTCCAATATTGATAACAACCTGGTCGGTATGGACTTTCGTTATCGCAATTCACGCCTGGCTGGCGGGCGCACCATACAGGGTGTTGCTTTCTACCAGCAGACGGATACCGACGGCAAGTCAGGAGATGATGCGTCCTATGGCTTTGGCCTCAGCTATCCCAACAACCAGGGCTGGCGCGGTGGTTACAACTACAAGCGGGTGGAAGAAAATTTCGATCCGGCAGTGGGATTTGTCAGCCGCACCGATATGGAAGACCATGCCCTGGACTTCGGCTACCGGCATTTTCTGCAACCCGGGGGCTTCATGCGCTCCGTTTACTTTGGCTATGAAGGCTACCAGTCCAGGGACCTGTCCGATGGTGACGTGATTTCATCCAGCATGGGACTGCGTACCAGCATGAACAACAATTCCGGCGATGGTTTGTTTATTCGCCTGATGGAAAACCGGGAAGTGTTGCGAAATGATTTTACGATCAACCGTTTTTCCGATGGCAGCCGGAATATCGTGATACGGGCAGGGGATTATTCGTTCCGGGAAAACCTGGTGGGCCTGCAACTGGGTAATCAGCGCAAGCTGTCAGGCCGCATCACCACGCGTTTTGGCGACTATTACAATGGCAAGCGCTGGCAACGCGGGTTGGGGCTGAACTGGCGTCCGACGCGGCAATACGATATCGGTATGAATTACACGGAAAATGAAATTGACCTGCCGGCCGGCAATTTCACCGTGCGGCTGATTACGCTGGACACCAAGATTGCTTTTTCCTCCACGCTGTCCTGGAGCAACCTGTTGCAGTATGACAATGTCTCTGAGGTCATGGGCTTCAACTCCCGACTGCACTGGATTCCGGAAGCCGGTCGCCAGGCCTTCCTGGTGTTCAACTATGGCCTGGCTGACCCTGACAAGGACAACACCTTTCACTCCACGGGTGCTGATCTATCCCTGAAGTTCAGTTATACCTTCCGGTTCTAGGACCGCTCTCGAGACGCCTGAGTTTTAATTACGGTGCCAGTGGTTTATATTTGGAGCACAGGCTGAACAAAGCCCCGGTTTCTGCGGTCTTATCAATACTATGGTATTACGTATCCCCCTCAAGCAAGTATTTCTACCCGCTGCACTGTTCATGATCATGTTGCTGCCTGGCCATAGCGTACTGGCCCAGGTAGGTTCCATGACCGTCAGGCCGGGCCTGTCGGGCAACGTGGAAGCCGACCGTGATGGCTCCGAGTTTCATTTTGCCCGCCTGCAATACGGTGCTAACGGCATGGGCGGCCGTGGTGGCTGGGGACGCGGTTCCTGGACTACGGACTGGCCGGAAGCGGAACATTTCCTGACCGAGGGGATTTCCCGGTTGACCAATGTGGACGTCACCAATGTTGCCCTGTACAACGGCGAGGGTGGCGAGCGCATCAACCTGGCCGAGGACACTATATTCGATTTCCCCTGGTTATACGGGGTTGAGGTCGGACGCTGGTCCCTGAGTGCCGACGAGGCAGCCAAGTTGCGTGAATACCTGCTGCGTGGCGGCTTCCTCATGGTGGATGATTTTCATGGCTCCTATGAATGGAGCCAGTTCGAGATCGGCATGAAGCGAGTGTTTCCGGACCGGCCGATACTTGATATCCCGGATGATGACGAGGTCTTTCACGTGTTGTACGACCTCGACTCGAAAATTCAGATTCCCGGCCTGGGTGCCTTCTACCGGGGTGTGACATACGAACAGGATGGTTATGATCCCCACTGGCGTGGTATCTACGATGATCATGGCCGGCTGGTGGTTGCCATTAACCACAACATGGACCTGGGTGATGCCTGGGAACATGCCGATACGCCCGGCTACCCCGAACCCATGACCGCCCTGGCCTACAGGTTCGCTGTCAATTACGTCATCTACTCGATGACGCATTGACAGCCTGGGGGCGCCCGGTCTTTTGTCCTCATACGGCGTTGCTTATGTACTCACTCGGTCACGTACTGATGTGTACGCTCCCTCACTGCGTGCATAAGCGCCTTGTCTGAGAACAAAATCCCTGGCCGCGAGTTGGATTCCAGAGCAGGTATTTTGTAAACATTTTTTCTTCGAATGGGCTCAAATAAATGACACTCCCAATATCCCTTAGCAGGTTCCTACTTTTATCCTTTATCCTTTTTCCTGTATCGGTCCTCGCTGCCAGCGAGGACGATCTCGTTGCCCGTGCCCGGGCGATTCATGACCGGGTGATGGCGCTGGATACCCACGTGGATATTCCGTTGACCTTTGGTACCAGTGAACATGATCCCGGTAATGCCGAGGCCCAGGTCAACCTGGACTCGATGGAAGCAGGGGGGCTGGATGCGGCTTTTTTCATTGTTTATGTGGGGCAGCAGGAGAGGACTGAGGAAAACTACCGTCTCGCGATAGCAGATGCGGTGGCCAAGTTTGATGCCATTCATCGCATGACGGATTACATGTACCCGGACCGCATCGGGTTGGCGGAGACGGCAGCTGAAGCCAGGGCAATGTTTGCTGAAGGTAAACTGGTGGCGATGATTGGTATTGAAAACGGTTTCGCCATTGGTGAGGACCTGTCCCTGCTGGAGGATTACCGTCGCCGTGGGGCCCGTTACATGACCCTTGTGCACAACGGCCATAATGCCATCGGCGATTCAGCCCAACCTCGGCCCCAGTTTGGTGACGAGGAGATAGAACACGGCGGGCTGAGCAAATTCGGTTACGAGGTGGTGGATGAACTCAACCGGTTGGGCATCCTGGTAGATGTCAGTCATGTATCACGTCAGACCATGCTGGATGCGACTCGCCATTCCAGCGCCCCGGTCATTGCTTCCCATTCCAGCGTCAAGGCCGTGGCGGACAATCCGCGCAACCTGGATGATGCACAGTTGATGGCCTTGAAAGACAATGGCGGCGTTGTCCAGATCGTTGCCTTTAATCCCTATGTGAAGGAGGGTGGCGATGCTGATGTCCAGGGCCTGGTGGATCATATTGACCACGCCGTAAATCTCATTGGCATCGAGCATGTGGGTATTTCTTCCGATTTTGGCGGTGGTGGCGGCATTACTGGCTGGAATAACGCCCTTGAAACCTTCAATGTCACGCTGGAACTTGTCAGACGCGGTTATAGTGAGGAGAATATTGGTTTGCTGTGGAGCGGGAACGTGCTGCGCATTCTGGAAGAAGCAGAGCGCGTGGCTGATTATCAATAACAGGCTATTCTTCGCTGCTGTTGGCGGTCGAGGTCAGCCTGGTTATCTGAATACATAACCCCGGGTGGGATGTTATGCCCACAGTCACAGTACCCAAGGCCATCGATGCCGGCCTGCGCAATCTCAAGGCCAATTTCTGGCCGTACATGCTCATCATCGTCATTCTCGGGATTCTGGAATCCTTCAGCAATGGTTCCGGGATCCGGGAGGGTATGAATTCCGGAAACTGGTTTTTCTGGGGCCCAGTCTCCGGCGGCCTCCTGGCCTCTTTTATCACAGTATTTGTTAAACCGGTATTTGAATACGGCGCCAAAATGACCTTCCTGCGCGGACACCGGGACCAGGAGGTGGATGTCAGGGATATCATCCGCGGATTCGATTCCAGGTCGCTCTATATTGATATCATCCTGACCAATATCATGGTCATGCTCGCCATCATTTTTGGCTTCATTTGCCTGATCCTGCCGGGTATCTATATTGCCTGTCGCACTGTACTGGCTCCCCTCCTGGTGATGGACAAGGGCCTGGGGCCGCAGGAGGCCTTCAAGGCCAGCTGGGCGCTTACCCGGATACACTGGCCAGTTGCCCTGCAACTGGGCATTGTGGCCTTCCTGATGATCATCGGCGGCCTGCTTCTGCTGGTCGTAGGCATGATTCCGGCCTTTGCCTGGGTAAAGGCCATGTTCACCTCGTTTTACCAGCAGGTCCTTGATGCACACGACGAGCAATTCCTGCTCTCCCTTGACATAGAACCCTGACTTCCCCTAAAGTGCGCGCTTTATGTGTCACTGTTGACCAGTGATATGTGTGTGGTGGACGGACTGAACAGGTGATCCCATGTTCAGTCGCCAGGACCAATCGATCCTAAATGGATGTTGGTTGACCCCCAGAGACCGGCTTTGTCTGTGACACTGAACTTGGAACGGGTTCAGAATTTGCTAAAGCCCCCCGGCACGTTATCTCGTGCGGGCCCTCTAAAGGTTCAACCAGAACCTGATCAATACTGATCAAAAGATCGAAACATGATGCAGCAGACAGGATACAGCTGTACGGCGATATGCCGGCTGTCTGCGTATCGGCGGTGTTTATGCGTTGTCGCCAAACCCAATGAACTGAATGTGTCCGGTGAATGCGGACATGAACCTAGAGGACAAAACAGTGGAAATGCTTTCCGGTGGAGACATGCTGATTCGTGCCCTGCACGATGAAGGTGTTGACCTGATATTCGGCTACCCTGGCGGTGCCGCCCTGCACATCTATGACGCCATTTTTAACCAGGACAAGGTAGAGCACATCCTGGTGCGTCACGAACAGGCTGCAACACACGCAGCGGACGGCTATGCCCGTTCAACAGGCAAACCCGGCGTCGTGCTGGTGACTTCCGGACCCGGTGCGACCAATGCCATTACCGGTATTGCCACTGCTTTCATGGATTCCATTCCCATGGTGGTCATCTCCGGCCAGGTCACCCGTGATGCCATTGGTTCAGATGCCTTCCAGGAAACGGACATGATTGGTGTTTCCCGCCCCGTGGTGAAACACAGCTTCATGGTTCAGCGTGCCGAAGACATTCCCATGATTGTGAAGCAGGCTTTCCACATTGCCAGTACCGGCAGGCCCGGCCCTGTCGTTATTGATGTGCCCAAGGACGTTACCGATCCGGGTGAAACGTTTCCGTATGAATATCCGGAAACCGTAAAAATCCGTTCCTACAACCCGCCGACGAAAGGGCACTCCGGCCAGATCAAGAAAGCCGTCGAGATACTGATGGGCGCCAAACAGCCCATGATATATGCCGGCGGTGGTGTTGTGCTGGGTGATGGCGGCGAGCTGTTGACACAGCTGGCGCGCAAGCTCGGTTTTCCGGTGACCAACACCCTGATGGGTCTTGGCGCCTATCCTGCCACTGACAATCAGTTTGTCGGCATGCTGGGAATGCATGGTACCTATGAAGCCAACATGGGTATGCACGAAGCCGACGTCATCCTGGCCATCGGTGCCCGGTTTGATGACCGTGTGACCAACTCGGATGTCAGCAAGTTCTGCCCCAACGCGACCATTTTGCACGTGGACATCGACCCGGCTTCCATTTCCAAGACCGTGACTGCCCATGTTCCCATCGTAGGTCCGGTTGCCCCTGTCCTGAAGGAAATGCTGGAACAGGTCACTGCATCAAAGCAGAAAGTGGACACCGAGGCACTGGATGCCTGGTGGGCCAAGATCAACAAGTGGCGTGAGCGCCAGTGCCTGGCTGTTACGCCTGCAGAGGGCGAGATTATCAAGCCGCAGCAGGTGATCCAGGCGCTTTACAAGGCCACCAATGGTGATGCCTATATCACTTCTGACGTGGGCCAGCACCAGATGTTTGCCGCACAGTATTACAACTTTGACCTGCCAAGACGCTGGATCAATTCCGGTGGCCTGGGCACCATGGGCTTCGGCCTGCCCGCCGCCATGGGTGTGCAACTGGCCTTTCCCGATGCCATCGTTGTCTGCGTCACCGGCGAAGGCAGTATCCAGATGAATATCCAGGAACTGGCAACCTGCAAGCAGTGTGCCCTGCCCATCAAGATTGTGAACCTTAACAACAAGGCCCTGGGCATGGTCAAGCAGTGGCAGGACATGCAGTACGGTGGCCGTCATTCACAAAGCACCTATGCCGATTCACTGCCTGACTTTATTGCCCTGGCAGAATCCTATGGGCATGCCGGAGTGCGGATCGACAAGCTCAGCGAGCTTGATGAGAAGATGGCAGAAGCCATGGCCATGACAGACAAGCTGGTATTCATTGATGTGGCTGTTGACCCGGAAGAGCATGTCTATCCCATGGCAATCCGTGGTGGCTACATGAGCGAAATGTTTTTAAGCAAGACAGAGAGGACCTGACATGAGACGCATCGTATCTATTCTGATGGAAAACCAGCCGGGTGCCCTGTCTCGTGTAGTCGGCCTGTTTTCACAGCGCAGCTATAACATCAATTCCCTGACGGTAGCACCGACAGAGGATCCGACCCTGTCGCGCCTGACATTGACGACGATTGGCGATGATCGCAAGATCGAACAGATCATCAAGCACCTGAACAAGGTGGTTGATGTGGCCAAGCTGGTAGACCTGACCGAAGGCAGTCACATCGAGCGTGAACTGATGCTCATCAAGGTCAAGGCCACGGGGGCTCAGCGGGCCGAAGTGAAACGTGTCGCGGATATCTTTCGCGGAGACGTGGTCGATGTAACACCGACCATGTACACAATCCAGCTCACCGGCACCAGCGAAAAGCTGGACGGCTTCATCCAGGCCCTGCAAGGCACCACGATTCTCGAAGTGGCCAGGACCGGGGTGTCTGGTGTGGCCAGGGGTGAGAAGATTCTGAGTCTCTGAAAGAAGTATCGTAGGCCGGAAGTACCCTCTGGGGCATAAAAGGCGCAAAGCGCCGTCATCCGGCAAGGTGTCCGCAGGGCATCCCAAGCATCGTCATCATTATCATCCAAACCAGGCGACCTTTGGTCGCCATGCCGGGTGACGCTCCGCTTTTCCGGCCTACCAAAACAACGAAGAGACCACATTTGTAGGTCGGGATAGACGCGAAGCGTCGTTTCCCGACGTGTGAATTTACCTCATGTGAAATTTTTGTCGGCAAACGCTTCGCTAATGCCGGCCTACTAAACCTGTTCCTCTACTTCCCTGGCAGGCAAAACGCGCTCCATCTTTGTCGTCTTGTGACTTCATAGTTTGAACTAATTAACAGTTTCATTTTTATCTATGAACCGTTGTACGTTTTCCAGCGTATCAACACTGGGGCACTTTAACCCTGTTTAAGCTGTTGAAATAATTAAAAAAATATTATTTTATTCTCATCCGCCAGTGAAACTCTTGCGTAACTTCTCTTGCTTTTAATATGAGGAGAAATAAATGAACTACTCAAGAACTATCATTAAAGCTGTTATCGCCAAAACACTTTTTGCACTTTCACTGCCAGCATTTTCCCAATCTTTTTATGTTTCTGGCTCAGTTGGAAGAAACTACCAGGATGATACGTCCAACAACGGTACTTTTACTTCTGACTTCACCACCGGTACCGTCACCGGCGTGAATCCACCCCTGAACATTGCCGCGGGCAGCCCGGTGTCATGGAATACCGATTACGATGATGGTATGTCCTTCAGCCTGGCTGTCGGCATGACCATGGATAATTACCGTTTTGAAGTTGAATATGCCAACTCCGATGCCGACGTGGACAGCCACCAGGGTGTCAATGCTGCAGGAATTGACCTGTCTGGTATTGATGCCGGTGTACTGATCTCTGGCAATGTGGGTGACCTGGGTGTCAGCACGGCAAACCTGGTTGCGGCTGGTCGTGGGGAGCTTGAAACTTCTACGCTCATGTTGAATGCCTACTATGACTTCAATCTTGATTCAGCGCTGACTCCCTATGTCGGCATTGGTATAGGCACTGCCGAAACTGAAGTAGAGTTCAGCCCTTCGGATGTAGGCGTGATTTCTGATGACGACAATTCCTTCGTCTACCAGTTGATTCTCGGTGCAAGCTACGATTTCAGTGACAATCTTGCGGCATTTGCCAGCTATCGCTTCCGGGATGCTGATGAAGTTTCCCTGAATGCATCATTGCTGCCTGCTCGCTTTGACATCAATAATGAGTCAAACCTTGTCGACATTGGACTGCGTTACGCATTCTAGATTTCGCCTGAAACCAGGTGAAAAAAAAGCCGGGCATCGCCCGGCTTTTTTTTATGACAGTTTGTCGCGTGATTAAATGACTTTCTTCATTGCCGTCATGTGGCCTCGCAGCACCCTGCCCACGTCTTCGATAGGGTGGTTGCGGATTGCCGCGTTGACCTCGATCAGTTCACGGTCATCAACGCCGTTATCCACGCTGTCGATACCCTTGCCAATGATGTCCGTGTCGACTTCTTTCATGAATTCTTCCAGCATGGGTACTGCAGCATGGGAGAAGAGGTAGCAGCCGTATTCAGCGGTATCGGAGATGACGGCATTCATTTCATACAGCTTCTTGCGGCCAATCAGGTTGGCAATCAGCGGCACTTCATGCAGTGACTCGTAGTAGGCAGACTCGGCGATGACACCGGCAGCCGTCAGAGTTTCAAAACACAATTCAACACCGGCCTTGATCATGGCGGCCATGAGAATGCCGTGGTCATAGTATTCCTGCTCGCTGATGTCGGGAGCCCCGTCAGTGGAAGACTGCTCAAAGGCGGTCTTGCCGGTGTCTTCGCGCCAGCCCAGCAGCTTGGCATCATCATTGGCCCAGTCTTCCATCATGCCGGCTGAAAATTTGCCTTCCATGATGTCGTCCATGTGTTTTTCAAACAGGGGACGCAATATATCCTTCAAGGTTTCGCTCACCCTGAAGGCCTTGATCTTGGCCGGGTTGGACAGACGGTCCATCATGTTGGTGATACCGCCCTGTTTCAGGCCTTCTGAAACGGTCTCCCAGCCATACTGGATCAGCTTGGAGGCGTAGGCAGAATCAACGCCTTTTTCAACCATCTTTTCATAAGCCAGGATCGAGCCGGCCTGGAGCATGCCACACAGGATGGTCTGCTCGCCCATGAGATCGGATTTCACCTCGGCAATAAATGAGGATTCCAGGACACCGGCGCGATGACCGCCAGTCGCCGCAGCGTAGGCCTTGGCAATCTCGAGGCCATCACCATTGGGATCATTTTCACGGTGTACCGCAATCAGGGTCGGCACACCAAAGCCGCGCTTGTACTCTTCCCTGACCTCTGTGCCCGGGCACTTGGGAGCGACCATGATGACAGTCAGGTCATCGCGAATCTGCATGCCTTCTTCAACAATGTTGAAACCGTGGGAGTAGGCCAGGCAGGCGCCTTTTTTCATCAGCGGCATGACCTTTTCGATGACCGGGGTATGCTGCTTGTCCGGCGTCAGGTTCAGGACCAGGTCTGCCGTGGGAACCAGCTCTTCAAACGTGCCGACATTGAAACTGTTGTCCGTGGCATTGACCCAGGACTGCCGTTTTTCCTTGATGGCGGCCTCGCGCAGGGCATAGGAAATATCCAGTCCGCTGTCACGCATGTTCAGGCCCTGGTTCAGGCCCTGTGCGCCGCATCCCAGGATAACGACCTTCTTGCCTTTCAGTTTGTCCACACCGCCCGCGAATTCGGAAGAATCCATGAAGCGACACTTCCCGAGCTCTTCTAGCTGTAAACGCAGGGGAAGGGTGTTGAAATAATTCATTGATGACTCCGGGTTTTCATTGTTATCCGGCTGTTTTGGGGCCGGGGTGATTAATCAGGGCGGCAATATTAAGCAAAAATGCCTCTTTGGTCTAATATATCTCCCTAATTACCCGTGTAATTCGGGGTGTCAGCAACCGGGGCAGTTGCAGGCCAGTGATTTCCTGCATTCAGGGCAATATGCCAGGTCGCAGAATTTGCCGGCTGAAGGGCGTATAATCGCCGACCCAGGCATAAAATCAGGTTTTACACCATGAGTGACGACGCAGGCAGCGATAAAGCCAACGAGGGAAACGAGGCTGAAGACGCCAGTGAATCCATCCTTCTGATTGATGACCATGAAGAAGTTGTTTCGGAGGGCGGGCGCAAGGTACGCCGGCGCGGAATCTACCTGTTACCCAACCTGCTCACCACGGGTGCCATGTTCGCCGGTTTCTATGCTGTTATCGCCGGCATGGGCGGTGATTTCCGGCATGCCTGTGTGGCCATAATCGTGGCCATGTTCCTGGACGGCCTTGATGGCCGGGTTGCCAGGCTCACCAATACCCAGAGCGCTTTTGGCGCACAGTATGATTCGCTGTCTGACCTCATAGCCTTTGGCGTGGCACCGGCCCTGATCTGTTTCAGCTGGTCGCTATCAACCCTGGGCAAGGCCGGATGGACAGTCTGCTTTATCTACGTGGCCTGTGCTGCCCTGAGGCTTGCCCGTTTCAACGTACAGCTGGGTACCCAGGACAAGCGTTTCTTTGTCGGCCTGGCTAGTCCCTCGGCTGCCGGCCTGGTGGTGTTCATGGTCTGGGCACTTTTCGAAAACCAGGTTGATCCGACAGGATTTATTGCCTTGCTGGCTGCCGTGGTGACCTTTGCAGCCGGGGCACTGATGGTCGTGAATATCCGGTATTACAGCTTCAAGGACCTGGACATGAAAAACCGGGTGCCGTTCATCATGATGATCCTGGTGGTGCTGATGTTTGTGGTGATTTCGTGGGATCCCCCGATCGTCCTGTTCGCCATGGCCATCACCTATGCCTTGTCAGGGCCGGCCAGGGCCATCTATGTACGGCGGGAAAAGTTTCTCAAGTCTCCCACCTTTGCCTCTTTCAGGCCGGCAACGGACCAGGAGGCGGCCAACAGTGACGAAGTGGGGCAGGAAGAAGATGACAGCGCCGGGGAGACCGATGCAAGCCATAAACAGGGGCTTTAAGGAAACTTTTTGCATTATGCCGGTCATAATCGGTATAAAGGGAGCAATTCCCCGCAGCGACCATACACACCAGGACTGGTCATGCATAAGCTCTAGCCATTCAAATAAAAGCGAAGCAAGCAGAGAGAAAACACCATGATTATCAAAACCCGCAAGGAAATTCCTTCTTCAGAAATCACGCCGGAATCGGTTTACCGTGAACGCCGCAAATTCCTGAAATCAGGCGCCAACCTGTCATTGGGCATGGGCGCGCTGGGTGTTACCGGTGCCGGTTTGCTCTCACCTACGGCCCGTGCCCAGGTCGGTGATTCCCTGTTCGCCCGAGCCCCCGCAGATATCAACCTGGCGTCCAGGCCGGACTGGCTGGAACAGAAGGTCGCTGAGCGCACCGATGCCCCGGCAACCGGGTCTTTCAATACGGATGAAGAGCTGACGCCTTTTGAGGATGTCACCACCTACAACAATTTTTATGAATTCGGCACCGGCAAGGACGATCCGTCGCGAAATGCCCGGGAATTCAGAATTGATCCCTGGTCTGTTGAAGTAGCAGGGGAGTGCAACAAGCCGGGAACCTACAACCTGGAAGATGTGCTCAAGCCCCATACCTTTGAGGAAAGAATTTATCGCCTGCGTTGCGTGGAAGCCTGGTCCATGGTCATTCCCTGGATTGGCGTTCCGATGGCTGATCTGCTGAGCCGTTTCGAACCCAACGGCAATGCCAAGTTCGTCAAGTTCAACACCCTGGTGGATGAGGACCAGATGCCGGCACAGGGCTCACGCTTTGCCACTATTGACTGGCCCTACCAGGAAGGCCTGCGCATGGACGAAGCCATGCACCCGCTGACCCTGATGGCCACCGGCCTGTACGATGATGTCCTGCCGGCCCAGAATGGCGCGCCCATGCGCCTGATCGTGCCCTGGAAATACGGCTTCAAGAGCATCAAGTCCATTGTGCGGATTGAGTTCACCCGCGACATGCCGAGCAACACCTGGAATGACCTGCAGCCCAGGGAGTACGGCTTTTACGCCAACGTAAACCCCAACGTCAGCCACCCCCGCTGGAGCCAGGCAAGCGAACGCCGCCTGCCCAGCAGCCTGTTCATGCCGCGCCGCATCGATACCATGATGTTTAACGGGTATGAGGAAGTGGCGAGTTTGTATGCGGGGATGGATTTAAGGAAAAACTACTAAAAGACGATAAAGGGATAAAACGATAAAGCGATAAAAGGGTTGCTCAGGTTTGACTGATCACGCAGTAAATTATTGTATTACGGGTACCCCATGCGGGGGATTACCTAACTACAGATATAGCCAACTAAGTGCATGTGTACTGGGTATCGGCTCTTTTTTTCCTTTATCGTTTTATCGTTTTATCGCTTTATCGATATTGTGAAATTCGTAGTCAAACCCACCATCTTCCTCCTCTGCCTGTTACCGGCGGCCTACCTCATCTATGGCGTCTACCTGGCTTTCACGGGTGGTGAGAACCTGCTGGGCCCCGATCCGGCGCAATACCTGTCTCTGCAGACGGGGGAATGGGCGATACGCCTGCTGATAGCCTCCCTGGCCATTACGCCGTTGCGTTACCTGCTTAACATGCCCAGCCTGTTCCGTTTTCGGCGCATGATTGGCCTGTATGCCTACTTTTATGTCTGCCTGCACCTGGTGGTCTTTCTCTGGTTCCTGCTGGGCTGGGATTTTTCCGCCATTGGCCGGGAGATTGCTGAACGCCCCTATATCACTATCGGCTTTTCCGCGTTCGTCCTGTTGACCCCCCTGGCAGCCACGTCTTTCAATGCCGCACAACGCAAACTGGGGCGTAACTGGAAACGCCTGCACAGGCTGACCTATGCCTGCGCCATCCTGGCCTGTTTGCACGTGATCTGGATCGTGCGCTCAAGCTATTTCGACGCAGTACTCTATGGTGGGCTGGTCCTTGTATTGCTGAGCTACCGTGTTCTGCGCAAAAACAGCCAGGCAGTCCGCAAATTCACCTTTTTTCCGCCGAAACAGGCGAGGGCTTAAGGGCTTGTTTGACTTTGTGTAATCAGTATAATGCGCCTTCTCATTTTGGGGCCGGGTTGAACAAACCAGGATTAACCAGGCCTCAAATGCCCAAAATGAATTGGGTCTGTAGCTCAGTTGGTTAGAGCGCACCCCTGATAAGGGTGAGGTCGGTGGTTCAAATCCACCCAGACCCACCAATTCATTTTGAGATCGGTCCCGAGTTTCTAAAGAACCCCATAATTTCGTTATCGAGCACCCCTGTTCTTTATAAAAAGGGGGTGAGGTCGGTTCTGTTGTTCAAATCCACCCAGACCCACCAATTTTTGCCCTTACCTCGACCAGTTTCCTGGAATTCCCCCCATTCAGTTCCAGCCCGCAATCACAGATTGCGGTCGTTCCCGGCACATGAAGCTGGCGCTTCATGAAAGCGTGCCGGATTACCCATCCCGTGGTGATGAATCAGGGTAACTGAAAATTCCCCAGGGCCGGTGTTTCCGCGGCTTCCTCTACAGGTGGACGCAACTGCGGAATCCACTCGTAAGGAATGCGGTAGGCACGGTACACCGAGTTGGAACCGCGCTGGCTGTAGGGGGAGGGCGGGTTCATGTATTCCCACGCATTCTCGCCCTCGCTGGTTACCTCAAATACGCGACCAGGAGCCCCTTCCGTAATCAGTGTGTTGCCGTTGGGCAGGCGCTGGGCGCCGCTGATATTGGTGCTGAAGAAATTGGCGGCACGATATTGCCAGACCACTTCCAGTGTCACCGGATCGATTTCCAGGATGCGGGAATTGGAACGGCCATAGATGCCGGAACCGCTGGCGCTCAAAGCACCAGGCGCACCGTAGCCGCTGGAACCGCCATTATCAAATATCATGACATTGCCGGCACCGGGCAGACCAGGGGGGATGAAATGGGCATGATGCTGGCCGATGATCTGGCCTATGGCTTGCTCTTCCGGAGTGTCACTGAAGTCAGGGCCCAGTTGCCAGACGACATTGCCGTCACGGTTGATAATGGCAATGACACTGGACTGGCGACTGCTGATGATGACGTTTTCCGGGGCGAAGCGCTCATCACCGTCTTCATACCATTTATTGGGTCCCACGTAGGTAGCCGAGTTGATATGGAACCAGTCCATGCTGCCCCGACCCTGGCTGTAGCCGACGCCGTCATGGATAGTCTGGCGGGCCTCGTCACTGAAACCGAATTCGTCAATATGGTCGCCGGCGCGCCATTCCCAGAGAATGTCTCCATCAGGCCCAACCTCGATCAGCCGATCATCTTCCAGGGTGACGCTGGAGACATTGTCGTCGTTGTAATTGGTGTGGGTCAGCAGCAGGGTATTGGCACCCTCGGGGAGTGGTGTGAAATTTGGTGAATAGTAACCGGCAGGATAATCGGTGCGTTGCCAGTCATGATGAACACGTGCGCTGTTCACGGTTTCGCCGCTGCGCAAGGTGATTTCCTCGGCTGAATCAAAACGCCAGGATTCCCTGCCTTCGAAATCCTGCTGTACCAGGGCCAGGGCTTCCTGGTGGGGTGGATTGGCACCGACAGTGCCGATGACATGCCCGCCGGGGATGACCCTGGCAGGGCCGCCCGGTGACAGGTTGAAGCCTTCCCATTCCTTCACAATATTACCGTTCATGTCGATGACGATGACCAGCGGTGTATCAAGCACGGACAGGACGTTGTAGCCGTTCCAGGCCTTGTCCGGATCGTAAATGGTTGTGCCGGTCGGGTAGACAGTTGGTGCGGCAATGGCCTGGACTGCAGCCAGGATGGACAGCGTGAAAACTGCAATGAGTCGAATGACGGGTTTCATGTTTTTCCCCCAGATGTAACGCTTAATTAATTAAGTCTTGTTTTGATACTGATTCCTATTAGAACGCTTTTTTTTAAAATATGCTAATGTCACAGCTTGTTCAAAAGTACCTGAATTTATAGCACGGGGAGATCATGCAGAAAAAATTACTGGGAAAATCCACACTCAATGTGGCGCCTCTGGCTTTTGGCGGCAATGTCTTTGGCTGGACCGCTGACGAGGCCCGCTCCTTTGAACTGCTTGATGAATTTGTCGACAAGGGTTTCAACCTGATTGATACCGCCAATGTGTATTCTGCCTGGGTCCCGGGCCGCAGTGGTGGTGAGTCAGAATCCGTGATTGGCAACTGGCTGCAAAGGGGCCATGTGGCACGTGAAGATGTTGTCCTGGTCACCAAGGTCGGCATTAGCATGGAAGATCCCTTTGACATGAGTAAATCCTCATTGAGCAGGGACAGCATCATGAAGCATGTGGAGGACTCATTGCGCCGCCTGAAGACAGATTATATAGACCTGTACATGTCCCATATCGATGATGAGAAAACACCACTGGAGGAAACCCTGGCGGCCCATGATGAACTCGTGAAGGCAGGCAAGGTGCGATTCATCGGTGCCTCCAATTACAGCAAGGACAGGTTGGAACAGGCACTCAAGGTCAGTGCCGACAACAACCTGGCGCCCTACGTGGCCCTGCAGCCCCATTACAATCTTTACCACCGTGAGGATTATGAGGGCGAACTGCAGGATTTCTGTGTTGCCAATGACATCGGCGTGTTTACCTATTTTTCACTGGCCAGTGGCTTTCTGACCGGCAAGTACCGCAAGGAAAGCGACCTGGAAGGATCCTCAAGGGCGCAACTTGTCCAGGGCATGCTCAATGAGCGTGGCATGCGCATTCTTGAAGCGTTGGACAAGGTGTCTGATGAACTCAATGCCAGGCCGTCGCAGGTTGCCCTGGCCTGGTTGATCGCACAGCCGGGTGTCGTGGCGCCCATCGCCAGCGCCACGACCATGGATCAGCTCAGGGAAATCATGCAATGCGCGACTATTTCTCTCAGTGATTCACAATTACAAACACTGACAGAAAGTGGTGCGTAAGGGCGTATAGTTAATGAAACCGGTTGCTGTCTTAATCCTGTTACTGCCCCTGGCCGGGCAAGCACATCATGGAAATTTTACCTACGATGGCACGACGGTGGTGACTGTCGAGGGTGAGGTCGTGGTTTTCAACTGGCGTAATCCCCACGGTTCTGTCGTGCTGCGCCGGGATAACGGAGAGGAAGTTGAAATAGAAACAGACGGCCCCTCGCTCATTCGTCCCATGGGTGTTACTCCGGAGTCGCTGCAGCCTGGTGATCAGGTCATTGCCTATGCCAGTCCAAGTAACCGTGGCAGGACCGATGAATTCCTGGGCAGGGAGTTTCTCAAGGAAGACGGCAGCCTGGTCAGAGTTTCGGTGGCTTATGCCAGGCAGCAGGAACGCGAGAATCCACCACGGGCAGAGGCTATACCAGGGGCCTGGGTACCAGATCGCACCAACCTGTTTGCCCATGTTGCCAGTAGTGAATCCTGGGAATTGACCCCCGCCGGACAGGCTTCCTTTGATGCCTATGACACCTCCCGGCCTTTTGCCCAGACCAGTTGTATTGCCGCCACCACGCCCACGCTGATGATGTACCCGACGGCCAATGTGATCAGTGAAGTTAATGGCCACATGGAAATAAACGCCGACTGGATGGGGGCCACGCGCACTGTCTACATGGATGGACGTGATCATCCACCCTTGAGTGAAGACTTCTACCAGGGTCATTCTGTCGGGCGCTGGGAAGATGGCGACCTGGTCATCGAAACCAGCAATTTCAGTCCCAATCCCATTGGTAATGTGTTCAGTATTGCCTCGGGGCCGGCGAAAACCGTGTCAGAGCGTCTCTCCCTGAATGAAGACAGGAGTTCCCTGACCTACAGCTTTACCCTGATTGACCCGGATTACCTGGCAGCACCGGTGACAGGGACTTACCAGTGGCATTACAGGCCGGATATCACGGCCAGTAGCGAACCCTGCGACCTGGAAGCGGCAAGTCGTTACCTGGAAGATTGACCACAAGCCCTTAAACCGGTTTAATTAAACAGTGTTCAATTAGACGTTATTCAAATAACAGTATTCTCCAACCATGTCCTATCTCAGTGAGGTCATCATGTTCAGACGCTTATTCCTGGCTCTACCTGTTGTGCTGCTTGTCGCCTGTGGCGGTGAAAGCCCGCAAACCGCTACCACCCAACCTGTTCCTGCGGCAGCACAGGAGTCCGCATCACAGGTGTCTGAAAGTGAGCGGTTGAACCAGTGGTTTGCCGAAAAAAATGAAGAGCGCCTGGCTTTCAGTCCCATGGAACTGACCACACTGAACCGTAAGGACCAGTACGGTGAGCTGGACCAGTTCAGCCTGGCGGCAACGGAAGAGCAACTGGCCTGGCATGCTGCCACTATCGAGGAAATGGAGCAGGAGTTTTCCTATTCAGACCTGGACCTGGAAGCCAAGACTTCCTGGGATACCTGGATTTACATGTATGAGCGCAATCGCGGCATCCAGGATTTTGCCAGCCAGTTTTATATTTTTGAGCAGATGAATGGCACTCATTCCCTGTTTCCTACCTTCATGATCAATTACCACAAGGTCGATACACGCGAGGATATGGATGCCTATATCAGCCGCTTGCAGCAGGTGGGACGGGCAATGAACCAGAGTCTTGAAAAGGCACAAAGCAACGCTGAGCGTGGAGTGCGTGCACCACGGTTTGCCTATGAGATTGTGATCGACGAAATCAGGAAGATCATCAGCGGTGCTCCCTTCGATGATGCCGTGGAGAATGACTCGGCCATCTGGAGCGATATCAACAGCAAGATCGACGGCCTGGTTGAAGCCGGTACCATCAACGAGGAAGTTGCAGGCACCCTGGCAGAACAGGCACGCACAGCCTTGCTGGATTACTACCAGCCGGCTTACCAGGAGGTCCTGGACTGGATGAGCCAGGATATCGCCAATACCGATCCCGAACCTCGCGGCGTGTGGGCATTACCCGAAGGGGAGGATTATTACAACCAGTTGCTGGAGTACTACACCACGACAGAGTTGACCGCGGCGGAGATTCACCAGATCGGCCTCGATGAAGTCGAGCGCCTGATGGCTGAAATGGATGCTGTGAGAAGGGAGGTTGGCTTCGACGGTGACATGCTGGAATTCCTCGACACGGTCAGTACCGACGAGCAGTTCTACTATGACAATACCGAAGAAGGGCGGCAGGCTTACCTTGATGATACCAATGCGTATTACGATTTCATCCGCGAGAGACTCCCTGAATACTTTGGCGTCCTGCCGAAAGCCGACCTGGTGGTGAAACGGGTGGAATCGTTTCGTGAACAGGACGGGGCACCGGCCCATTACAACCAGAGCAGTCCGGATGGTGAAACACCGGGAACCTACTACGTGCACATGTCCGACATGAACGCCAACCCGAGCTACGAGATGGAATCAACGGCTTACCATGAAGGCTTGCCAGGACATCACATGCAGATTGCCAGTTCACTGGAGTCAGAATCCATACCCGAGTTTCGCCGCCAGACCTGGTACAACGCCTACGTGGAAGGCTGGGCCCTGTACACCGAAAAACTGGCCTGGGAGATGGGTGCCTATGAAGATCCCTATTCCAACCTGGGGCGCTTGTCCAACGAGATCTGGCGTGGTGTGCGCCTGGTGGTGGACACCGGCATGCATGCCATGGGCTGGACCAAGGAAGAAGCTGTCAATTATTTTGCGGCGCATTCGCTGGCGCCGATTGAATCCATCGTTGCCGAAATCAACAGGTACCTGGTCATTCCGGGCCAGGCTACCAGTTACAAGATCGGCATGCTGAAAATCCAGGAATTGCGCGAGCGCACCGAGCAGGCCCTGGGTGAGGATTTCGACATACGTGAATTTCACGATGTCATCCTGTCTGGAGGCGCCTTGCCGCTGGATATCCTGGATCGGCGGGTCAACAACTACATTGACTCGAAAGCCTGAGAAGCGCGGGCCACAATTAAAATTTGCAGATTCCAAGGATTTCAGCCAGCCTGCTTTACTCCTTGTAAATTGGAGTGATATAACCTGTGTGATTGTGGAAACGGGGCCTTCAGGGCCTGTCCGGACCAGAAATCGATCAGGAACACAGGCTTTATCAGCAAAACCATATTTCGATAGTAAGAAGGTATAAGAGCTATTGAGAATATTGAGAGACGATTGCGCAGAGAGGCAGAGAGACAAAGATGAATAAATTGACAGCCGCAAAAAGCATGGCAGCAACATTGGTACTGGCTGGCGTCATGGCCGGCAATGTTGGTGCACAACCCTCCAATGATGATGGTCCGCGCTCACCAACACCAAGACTGCCCGACGGGACGGTTGACCTGGGCGGCGACGGTGTCTGGAGTCTGCCCTATACCACCAATTTTGCGGCTACCATGGAAGGTTACGAAGACGGTGTCAGGCCCCCGTTTCGTCCCTGGGCCAAGGCCATGTGGGAATACAATCGCTCCAATAATGTGAAATACGATCCGGAAGGTTTCTGCCTGCCGCCGGGAGGCCCCCGTTCCATGGGTACACCTTATCCGGCCGAGATCATTCAAAACCGTGATCGCATCATAATTATCTTTGAAGGCGGTGGTCACGTATGGCGCGAAATCCACATGGATGGCCGTGAGCATCCACCCCGTGAAGAACTGAATCCGACCTATTTCGGGCATTCAGTCGGTCACTGGGAAGGTGACACCCTGGTCATTGATACGGTTGGCTACAATGAAAAGACCTGGATAGATTACAACGGTCATATGCATACCGACCAGTTGCACACCATCGAATACATTACCCGTCCCTACAAGGAGGTTTTGCACTACGAAGCGGTCATTGATGATCCGGGTGCCTATACCGATACCTGGCGAGTCCAGTGGGATATTCCGTGGATTGAAGGCCAGGAGCTGCAGGATTATGTCTGCCAGGAAAACAACAAGTTCCTGCTCGACCTGACCGATGATTACGGTGACCCGTTCTTCGAGAAAACCGAAGGGTTGTGAAGCACTGACAATTTACTCTGGCGTGGCCGGCGCGATGCCCTCATAGATCGCTGCCGGTACCGCCAGGTCATCAAATTCAAGTTTCCCGCAACAGGCGGGACCATTCCCGATCACCTGGCCAAGCTTTCTGCCGATAAAGGTCACGGTGACATCCGCATTCACGGCATCACCCAGGATCTTGCCGGTATCACTGTCCAGACCGGATGGAATATCTGCCGCCAGTACAGGACATTCAACCCGGTTGATCAGTGCAATGGCAGCAGCGTAATCCCCCCGCACCTCGCCGGTCAGGCCTGTACCCAGCAGGGCATCCACGATGACGGTATCCTCTGCAGTATCCTCGAAAAAGTGTTTGGGCAGTTCATCAAGATCTGACACGGGTACTCCCTGCTCCCTGGCAAACTCGTATGCCAGGCGGGCGTCTCCCCGAAGCTTGTCTGGAGACCCAACGGCAATCACGCTGGCTTTCAGGCCATGCTGTTTCGCCAGGCCGGCATTGATATAGCCGTCACCACCGTTATTACCGCTGCCGCAAAAACAGACAAGGGCAGTCCTGCCTGGCCAGTATTTCAGTACCATTCGAAAGGCAGCCTTGCCTGCGCGCTGCATCAGGGTAAAACCGGCAATGCCATGTTCCTCGATGGCCAGTCGGTCCAGTTCTCTCACCTGGGCCGCAAGATAACAGGATTCAGGCATCATCAGTCCTTGAGCAGGGCCCTGGCGCTGACTGTCATATTGACGCGGGTTTCACCCGGTTCGGCTACCGGTACAGCCATGGCGCTATCAGCGGCCCTGGCGGACATGGCCATGGCACTGCGATTCTCAAAAAAGCCCTGCTGGCCGCCATTGATATTGACCTCGATGAGATTTGCCTCGTCCTTGTTCAGGATGTCGGCAATTTCATCAGCCCTGGCCTGGAGTTTCACGAGGGCCGCTCCCATCAGCGAATCTGAAATCTCTTCGTATTTCTCGCTGGACAGACTGTAGTTCAGGTTGTTGATGATCAGCCCGGCTTCCTGCAATCGTGCCGTGACAACCAGCAGTGCCTCGCTGTTCATACTTTGCATCTGTATTCCCTGCTGTGCACGCCAGACCGGATTTTCCAGGTCATTGCGGGAGTTGGGACGCCCGGGCACGTTGTAGACATGGTACTGCTCTATGGAATAGTCGATATTGTTGGTGTCCTCAAGAATATTCATGGCCTCGCGCATGATTTCATTGACCTCATCCTGCAGGTCAGTGGTATCACGACCCTGTGCGGTGTACCGCATGCTGACATTCAGGGTGTCCTGGACCACGCTGACCATTTCCGTGGCGCTGAGGTTCAGGATCAGCTCACCATCATCCAGCTCGCTCAGGTCAAACTGGTTCTGGGCAATGGCAGCAGGCAGAAAAAACAGGACGGCCAGGAGCGCGGTTGTCCTGGTCAGGAAGCGGGTAACAAGAGCGTGGGCGTGCATGGTGAATCCTCCGAATCAGATTGTGCCACGAGTGCCATCCTGGCACTTGAGTGATGAATCATATCTTAACTGACCCCGATTACGTGTGAAGCGGGAAGGAAATTGGAGAAAAAATTGCGACCAAAAAAAAGAGCCGGCAAGCCGGCTCTTTTGATGCTGCCTGTTGCAGGTTACTTCATTCGCAGTGTAAAGATGTCATCGTTGCGAGTGGGATCGGTTGCCGCACGTATTTCACTGACTTCCGCGGTTGTTACTGCCGAGGCATTGTGTCCCCAGGCGGAGCGGATATAGGTGATCACTTCAGCAATTTCATCATCACTGAGCAGCTGCCGGAAATAGGGCATGTCGTTGACGTCAGGACCTTCGTCCGCGATAACGCGCAGCGAACCGTTCAGTGTCAGGTTGATCAGTGAACTGGGGTCCGGGTCCATGATGACAGGGTTGCCTGCAAGGGGTGGCTGGTAGGGATAATAACCCTGGCCGTTGGTGCCGTGGCAGTTGGAACAATACTCGTAGTAAATCTGGGAACCCGGTTCACTGAAATTCAGGCTCAGCAGCTCCTGGGTATCGCTGTTGTCGTAGGACCATTCTGTCGCGCCAACTTCGGCGACCGGAGGCAAGGATTTCAGGTAGACAGCCATGCCCCTAAGGTCGGCTTCACTCATGTGCTGGGTGCTGTTGTTGACCACTTCCACCATGGTGCCAAATGCTGTACCGAAGCGGTTGTGACCGGAACCCAGGAACTCGGCAAAATCGTCTTCAGTCCAGCGGCCAAGACCGCTGTTGATATCACCATTGAGACTGGACGCTGACCAGTGATCAAGCGGTGCGCCGGCAAGAAACGCGGAGTCGCCCTCATCCAGGCCTTTTTCCTGCATCAACAGTCCGCGGGGTGTATGGCAGGCGCCACAGTGTCCCAGGCCCTGAACCAGGTAAGCACCACGGTTCCAGTCATTGCTCTGGTTGTCATCAGGCTCGTAGGGCTCGTCATCCATGGTAAGTACGTTCCAGATACCCATTCCCATGCGGGCCATGTCCTTGAAGCCAGGGATCTCCGATGGCTGGTTGGGTGTGCTGGACGGTTCAACTTCATTCATGATGAAGTCATAGAGTGCACGCATATCCTGCTCAGACATCTTGGCGTAGGAGGGGTAGGGCATGGCCGGATACATGCGGGTACCGTCACTTTTGACGCCAAAGCGCATGGCACGATCAAATTCTTCAAAGGTGTAATTGCCAATACCGTTGGTCGGGTCCGGCGTAATGTTCGTGGTATAGAGGTTGCCGAGCATGGGCACGTTCATCCTCAGGCCACCGGCAAGCGGCTCGCCTTCTGGAATAGAGTGACAGGCAACGCAGTTGCCTAGCCGGGCGACATATTCACCGTGCGAGATGCCCGCAGCGGCTGCCTGTGCCTCACTGTCTGTCGCATAAGTGGATTCTGTGGTGACAGCGCCGGAATCACACCCGGCGACAAGAGCTGATACGCAACATACTGCCAGCAATTTTCTGAATGCCATAATTTTCCCCTGAGAGATTTATTCTTATTAGCTTTGAACTAACTGGACGGAGATTAACATTATCAATAAAGAAATAACATCTCTATAAACCTTCACATGCCCGCAAACTGTGGCTTACAGACGATTTGCCTTTTACTGGCAAGGCAATTCTTCTATGCTTGTCCGGGAGTTAAGAAGTCTTTCCAAGGAGTACTCAAATTGAGCAAACCCAAGGTTCTCATTACCCGGCGCTGGCCGGAAGCAGTGGAAAAGGCGATGTCTGCCAGTTTTGACGTTACCCTTAACACCGACGATACCCCCATGACGGCAGAGCAATTGCAGCAGGCCCTGCAGGAATACGATGCCATTTGTCCCTGTGTCACCGACAGCATGCCGGAGACATTATTCAGCGCTGAGTCATTCAGGACACAGATTATCGGTAACTATGGTGTTGGCTTTAGTCATATCGATGTCGACACGGCCAAGAGCAAGGGGCTGGTAGTGACAAATACCCCTGATGTGCTCACCGATGCCACCGCAGACCTGGCCATGACCCTGATGTTGATGCTGGCCCGTCGTGGCGGGGAAGGCGAGCGCCAGGTCCGTGCCGGAGACTGGAAAGGCTGGTATCCAACTCACCTGATGGGCACCCAGGTTACTGGAAAAACCCTGGGCGTAGTTGGCATGGGCCGGATTGGCCAGGCCATGGCGGAAAAGGCGCATTTCGGTTTTGGCATGCGCATTCTTTACCACAATCGCAAACCCATTCCCGAGGCCGAATCACGTCGGCTACAGGCCGAATACTGTACCGAGTTGACCTGGCTGATGAGCAAATCGGATTTTGTTGCCCTTCATTGTCCCAGCAGCCCGGTGACACGACACATGATCAATGAAAAGACCCTGGGCTACATGCGCCCGGATGCTTTCCTGATCAATACCTCGCGCGGCGATGTCGTGGAAGAGAAGGCCCTGGTGAAGTTCCTGCAAAAGGGCCTGATTGCCGGTGCCGGCCTGGATGTCTATGAAAACGAACCCCAGGTTCCTGAAGCCTTGTTAGCCATGGAGAACGTGGTACTGCTGCCTCACCTGGGCAGCGCCACCGAGGAGACCCGTGTGGACATGGGGATGCGCGTGCTGGGCAACCTCAATGCCTTCTTCAATGGTGAATCACCACCAGACAAGCTCTAACAATCAAGGTAAGCCAGATAGTCAGGCGAAGATTTCCTCGAGGAAATTCTTCATGGCCGTCCAGGAACGTTTATCGGCATTGCCGCTATACATCATGCCGTTATCAGGCATATTGGCCTGTGGATTGGTGAAGGCATGGGAAGTATGGCCATAGGCATGGACCTGCCAGTCTACACCGGCCTGCGTCATTTCGGTTTCCAGGGCCAGCACACTCTCGGGCGGTACCATGGGATCATCATGTCCATGCAGGGCCAGCACCTTGGCCTTGATGGTTTCGTTGGGAAGATTTTCCGGGGCGCCAAACAAACCATGAAAACTGACCACCCCTTTGACATCGGCTCCGCTGCGGGCCAGGTCAAGCACACATAAACCGCCAAAACAAAAACCGATAGCGGCAATCCGGCTGCTGTCCACCATCTCCAGGCCGGCCAGCGTATCCAGTCCGGCAAGCAGTCGCTGTCTGAGCATGCCCCTGTCTTCCAGGAAGGGGGCCATCAGTGCACTGTTTTCTTCCATGCTTGTGCCCAGAATTCCTTTGCCGTAATTGTCGATGGCAAAGCCGACATAACCAAGTTCTGCCAGTGCTTCTGCTTTCTGGCATTCAAAGGTGTCGCGCCCGCCCCAGGCATGGGCAACCAGCACAGCGGGCTTTTTGCCGCTGCTGCCATCGTGTGCCAGGTAACCTTCAAGCAGGGTATCGCCGTCGTGGTATTCAACTGTAGTGGTTTCCATGATGTCCTCTTCCGGGTCTGATGATTAAAGCGAGATCGCATTATAACCATGGCTACAGTTGTACCTGAACCGGAGTGCCAGTTGTTTGTTGAAATCATGCAGGTGCTGGTTTACATTGCCAAATCACGTAACCAGCATGACCAGTGAGGTTTGCCAATGGCCCAGCAGGAAGAAATCCCCGCCATCGCCCAGCAGTATGCTTTTTCCATGCGTATTGAAAGTGACGGGCATATTGAATTTCAGGGACCGATGCGCAGTCGTACTTTTGAGCCAGCATCGGGTGGAGAAATCTGGGGTCCCAAACTGCAGGGCAGGGTAGTTCCCAGGAGTGGGGCCGATTTTGCCAGCAACGAACTCATGGACGCCCACATGATGCTACAGGCATCTGATGGCACCTGGATCTACATGAACCTGCTCGGTTATGAGCATAACGTCACTGATGACGGAAACCCTTACTTTCGTGTAGCTCCTTATTTTGATGCGCCTTCGGGACCTCATGAGTGGCTGGCCAATACCGTCTTTGTCGGAATCGGCGAAAGGCACATGAATCCTGATCACACCATTTTTCATTTCCATGAAATCCTGTAACCGGGCCAGCACCCACCACAGAATAATAGCGAGGTAAGATCATGGCTGATTTGCAAGTCCCGGGATTGGAGCTCGAATATGCTTTTTCGGTCACCATATATTTTGCAGAGCGCATCGATTTTGTCGGCCCACGTGGCGGCAAGGGCTATGTGCCGCCTGCAAGTGGCGATGTCTATGGCCCGATGTTGAACGGCAGAGTGGTGCCTTACAGTGGTGCCGACTATGCAATCTTCAATGACATTTCCAAGGGCATCAAGGTCAATACCCATTACATGCTGGAAAGTGATGACGGCCACTGGATCTATATCAATAACAGGGGCTACCTGCATCGTTCACCGGATCCTGCCAACCCGGAGCAGACCCGCTTGTATTTCCGTATGACACCCCTTTTCGAAGCGCCGAACGGTCCCTACGAATGGATGTCACGCACCATGTTTGTCGGTACCGGTGAACGTCTCTCCGATCCTGATCGTTCCCAGTTTACTTACTACCGGGTGCTGTAAATGAATACACCTGATAGCCGACGTCGACTTCTCAAACTGGCTGGTTCCCTGCCGCTGGCGCTGCCGGTCATAACCCTTGCACAAGGCAGTAACGATTCCGGCTTGGCGTTTCTTCGTGTACAAAACCAGGTTACAGCTACAGGTGTTCATAAAGACACCATGGTGATTGTCGATGCCAGTGTTACTACTTTTGATGGTAATGGCTATTACCTGTATCCGGATTGGGGGCAGCCCGTCGTCTATGAAGTCAGGCTGCAAAATGCCCGCCTTGCCTTTTACTACCCCGGCACCAGTCAGCGCCTCTGGTCAATGACCTCGGTTCCGGCCGTTTCGATGTTCAGTGGCCGGGTGGAAGGCATTCTGGATATTGACGGCGATGAAGCACACCTGAACCAACTTGTGACGGCCAGAAATTTGCAAACGCTGGAAGTGCCGACGTTTCCTGCTATTACCTGACTGCACATTCAGTTGACATAGGAGTTGCCGCTGACAAGTGGCAATAACCCGTTCCAGACATATTAAATGCTCGTCCATGACTGAACTGTCCCTGGTTGACCTGTTGGCACAGGTGCGTGCCTGCACACATTGCGATTCTTCGCTGCCACTGGGTGCCAATCCGGTGCTCAGCATGGAGTCTTCAGCCCGTATACTTGTCATTGGCCAGGCACCGGGTACCAGGGTGCACGCCACCGGCATTCCCTGGAACGATCCTTCCGGTGACCGTCTGCGCCAGTGGATGGGGGTGGATCGGGATACTTTTTACGATGCCAAGCGTATCGCCATCATGCCCATGGGATTTTGTTATCCCGGCAAGGGTAAATCCGGTGACCTGCCGCCAAGACCGGAATGTGCTCCGCTGTGGCATGAGCGCCTGCTGGCCCAGTTACCAGAGATCAAGCTGACGCTGCTCATCGGCAATTATGCCCAGCAGTATTACCTGGACCGTCGTCACAAGACCCTGACAGATCGCGTAGCAGCCTGGCCGCAGTACCTGCCGGATTACCTTCCCCTCGTGCATCCGTCTCCCCGTAATACCTACTGGCTGCAACAAAATCCCTGGTTTGAGCAGGATCTGGTCCCCGAATTGCGCAAGTTGATTGCCGGAATATTATAAAATCAATATATATCAGTGACTTAACAAGAAATGTTTTGCCAGTAAATTCGGGGTTCCGATGTCAACCAGGCTTGCCTTGCTGCGTTAATAAATACATTAGCGGTACAAATCAGGCAGGGAACGGGCTTATGGCGGGACGCATTACAGGTTTGCTGGCTGGCACCATGGGTGGCAGTGACACCCCTATAGTGCTGGGCTATGATAATCACAGCGAACAGGGTGACAGCGGGAGAAAAGCACTGGAACAAAGCCGCGCCTTGGACAGATTCCTGGCATCCGTGGAAAAGCGTGCTTTTCGCATTGCGCAGATTGCCACCAGTCATTCCGACGAAGCCTTTGATATCGTTCAGGACGCGATGTTCAAACTGGTGGAAAAATATGCCGCGAAACCGGAGGGTGAATGGCCCGCGCTGTTTCATCGTATCCTGCAAAGCAGGATTCGTGACTGGTATCGGCGCAACAAAGTCAGGAACCGTTTTCGCACGTGGTTAAGCAGCAGTCTTGATGACGATGAAGATCCCATGCAGTCAGTCGCGGATGCTGGCGGCAGAAGTCCCGAGCAACACCTTGAACTGGACCAGGGCATGGCAGCACTGGAGCAGGCCCTGCACAACCTGCCCCTGAGGCAGCAGCAGGCTTTCATCCTGCGTGCCTGGGAAGGACTCGATACCCGCGAAACTGCCCGGGCCATGTCCTGCGCAGAAGGGAGCGTCAAAACACATTATTCACGGGCCATTCACAGTTTGCGTGAAACCCTGGGTGAACACTGGCATGAATGACAACATGAAACCAACACACACTGACGAAGATGCTTTTCTCGAAAAGGCCAGGCGCGAACTGGATGCCAGTTGTGAGCGTCTGGACGGGCATACACAGTCTCGTCTCAATAGCATTCGCCACGCCGCGGTAGAGCATGGTGCCAGGCAGCAGGAATTTCCCGGCCGTGTCCTGTTGGCCCCTTTCGGTGGCCTGGTCACAGCCTCTGTGCTGGTCGTCGTGGTCAGCCTGTTTGTCGGACAATCCAATGCCCCCGCGCCGGGGCAGGTCATTCCGGATAACCGCACTGCCATTGAAGACCTGGATATCCTGACTTCTGCCGAAAGCCTGGAACTGTTTGAGAATCTCGAGTTTTACCAGTGGCTGGAGGAGAATGAAACGTCAGTCTAGACAGTTGCTGTTGCTGGCTTCCCTGTCCGTTCCGGCCCTGGCCCAGTCACAGGAGGAAGTTGACAGCAGCCCCGTTGCTGACGCGGAATCGCAATTCCTGTTCATCAAAATGCTGGAATTCCTGGGCGAGTTTGAAACCGAAGCGGGGGACTGGATCAGCCCGGACATCCTGGCCAACGAGGTGTTCAGCGACCTTGATGCTCCAGGCAACGACAGTCAGGAAGCAGGTAGTCGACAGCGGGTCTTGTCGGCAACAGCCGAAGACGAACCCTGACCCGAATGAATGATGCAAACAATGAAACCCTGTACCTGGACATTGAATTGAAAAAATTGAACCAACAAATTGAAACGACACAGCTAACACGCCATGCCTAACCGGATACTCACATTCATATTGCTTTTCTGCCTGCTGCCAATTACAGCAACGGCCCAGGAAGGTATTGCCTGGGAAGACCTGCCCCGGGATTTGCAAGGCATTCTCGGCCCGATGCAGCCCCAGTGGGACAACCTGCCACCGGGCCGACAGGAGCGCCTGAGCGATGGTGCCCGGCGCTGGCAGTCATTGTCTGCCGATGAAAGAAGCCAGGTACAGCAGCAGTTTCGGGGCTGGATGCAACGCTCACCGGAGCAGCGCCAGCAGATACGCAGTCGTTTTGAACGCTTCCAGGACATGAACCCGGAACGCCGGCGTGCCATCCGGAACCGTTTCGAGCGTTTTCGCAACCTGCCGCCGGAACGCCGCGAGGAGTTGCGTCGCCGTTTTGAAGAGTCCCGCGGAAACAGTGATGCTCGCGTGTTAAACCGGAATCAGCAACGCCCCGGTGCCATCGACCGCTCCCCGCAGCGACCAGCGCCCACCCGTCCCCAGCAGCCCCGCGGCACCCGGCCGACACGCTAAAGCCTGGACTTGCCTTCAACATATTGAAAATGTTGGAATTTCAGTTGATTTAGGCAAGGTCGCTGGTTATCCTCTCCGGCCTTATGAATTTTCGGTAAAACAGCCGGACGGGCTCCAGATTGATGAACAGGGCAAGCATATTTTCCAGAAGCGGGTACGCATGCTGCAAGGCCGTGCTTTGCTGCTTTTTGCTGCTGCCTTGCCTTCGCCCAGGCAGGTTCATCGCCCGCCGTGTATTTTCATGGACCCGAATCCCTCGGCGCCGGTTCCGCCGTTGACGACAATGGCCCCGTGTTGCCCCGGGGCGTCCTGCAACTGGCCGAGAGGGAACAGTACCTGATCTGGGTCGATCTCAAGCAGGGCAGGCTTAATCTGCTTGAGCGCGATGGCGAAGGCGGCATGGCATTGCGCCAGGTTATTCCGGTTTCCATTGGCAAAAACGGTTATGGCAAACAGGTTGAGGGTGACCGCAAAACCCCCGTGGGGGTCTATCGCCTGACCTCCTTTCTTGATGATGACCGCCTGATCGATTTCTATGGCCTGGGTGCCTAGCCACTGCATTATCCCAACCTCCTTGATCGCCAGAATCGCAAGACTGGGTCAGGTATCTGGTTGCATGGTCTGCCCA
>Ga0181590_10000208_pt1 | contig 43685 bp, 53 predicted proteins | sample 071ome_34_FD_132446 | JGI IMG/M metagenome (GOLD analysis project Ga0181590, IMG submission 132446) | Coastal salt marsh microbial communities from the Groves Creek Marsh, Skidaway Island, Georgia - 071411BT metaG (megahit assembly) | ecosystem: Environmental > Aquatic > Marine > Intertidal...
AATAAAAATAAAAATACACATATAACGTGAGAGTAAAAAAGAAAATTTTATTTGCATTCTATTTTTATTTCTTCTCTAACTTGCATTAAAAGCAACCCTAACCAATCACCACCCTCCCCATTTTTAAATGTCCAGCTATTTGGTCGTCCTCTTAATGGCTTTTCGTGTAATGTAGCGTCTCCGGTGGCCAATAAGGCTTTAGCGTACTCAGGTTTCGCGTACTTCCTCCTCAACAATGTCAACATAAAGTCACGTTTTTCTTGATCAGTTGTATTGGGTTTGATACGAAGGTGTTCTATACATCCTGCCATTTCTTGAATTATCTTCAATCGTCGCCGTCCAGTAGGAGTAGGTTTAACGGAAGTGCCCACTAATTGGGATAATATCCCCCTAATAGGTTTGTCTTCCCTCATCCAATATTTCAATTTGGAAGGAGTCCAATCTTTTTTATTGGGTTGAAGTTTTTGAAGATAATAAATAAACTTAGCATTATCACAATTCTCGAAATCGCGGAATAATGCGCGTACTTGAGGATCCAAGAATCGATCCTTCATATAATTGGCTTCAACACCTCCATAGAAGTTGGATAGTTTCCAGTGATCTTTACTCTTAGAGTTGAAATAAATTTCAGACATTTGTATGTTCTAGTTATAAATAGTTATAAAATAAAAAAAAATCAATTTTACGAAGTAGTTGGAATATGAAATAAAAAAAGAAATGAAAATCATTTCTATTTTATATGGGGTAATGTGAAAATAATGTATATTATATTTCCACAGTAGAAACATTAGTCAAAGAAGATAAATTAGTAACATCACAACCTCTACAAATAACATGATTGAGTAAGGGCATGGTCTTTAAATATTCTGCGATACTATTGTCAATTAAATCAGCGTAAATAATGTGAAGCTTGTGTAATGAACGAATTTGTGAAATAAGTTTAAAACCGGTAGTAGTAATATGTGGAAGAACCTCCATGGTAAGGTGATTTAACTTAGTGCAAAATTTAAGATATTTTAAATCGTTATCATGAATATTGGTACAACAAATTTTCAAGGTTACAAGATTAGGACAGTGTTTGAGAAACCGCAAGTTCGTGATATTATATGCGCCGCGTAAATTTAGATAAGTAAGATTAGGAAAATGCTGTAAATAAGATAATGACTTATTATTGATTTTAGGGCAATAAGAAATTTTTAAATGTTGTAATTTACTGTGTTTGTTAAAGTAAGATAGAAAATTGATTGGGAGTGATTCAACACCACTTAAGTCTAAATGAGTAAGTTGTGTTAGAGAAGTGGCGTGTTTCAATCCCCTGTTTAATTTTCCGTCGTACTCCATATGAATATCAAAAATACGAGTAAGATTAAGTTTACGAAGGTTTGTAAAACATTGAAAATATTTGAAAATAGTGTTGTCACATATTTCTGTTTGAATTTCAAAAACGTTGCGAGTAATGAAATGTACTGATTTTTGAAATTGGGAACTTACCTGTGATAATTCATATAATTCTTTGTATGAATTATCTGCGACTAAGAAATCAAAAATATATAATAATAGTGGGGTGTAGTTGAAAACAGTCTTACCTTTGGTCTCCTTGTTTGGGCAGCTTCTTCGGTTGTGTCCGGTCTCCGTGCAAAATCCGCACTTGCGTTGACTAGTCTTTACCATGTTCGCTAAGTTTTGATTTGTTCGATACAAATCGTGTGTTTTGAGTTATGAAATGTTGAAAAATCAAAAAGGATTTCAATTTTGTCTAAGTGAATCATTATATTAGTTGAGGTATATAGTTTAGAATATAATACAGTAGGAAAGAGCAATTCAGAGATTCGATTCTCTACTATAATGAATAATAAATCAAAAAAACATAAACGGTAAATAAAAACATAAGCGGTAAATAGATAAATATGATTGTAACGAAAACGTGAATGTATATGTTGATATAAATATAAACACCATAAATTCACAATTGAAAAATAACAAATGAAACAGTATAATATAGAGAATCGAAAGTCTAAATGAATAGTAAATTTAAATAGGGCAATTTAATATGAATAATGCGATTCATATTAAATATTTCTTATCGATTCTCTTTTTTTTTGAATATGCATATTTGTATTTCCATTGAAGTTGAAACGAAAATGTGAATAGAGTACTTATGTTGTTTTACTTTATAGATCTCTTCTATCCATGATTGTTTGAGCTATGTTTGTTATTTTAAACTATCAAAATAAGAAGGTAAAGCACATTCAGGTCCAATTTTTCTCATAAATAAACAATCACGCTTCAAAATAGCGTGAATAGTCTCGTCATTTAATTTTGAATATGTCTTAGGTTTGTCTCTGTATATTTTCAAATCGCTTTCTTCATCCCAATTAACATATGTAACAAATTTAGATTTGTAAGAAATATTAAACTTGTTTAAAATATTTATAAAATAAATTTCGTCTGGAGCAGTTATTGTGTTTCTGAATATATGTGTGTAATCATTATTGATAAAAAATCGTACTGTATCTCTTTTTAATACCATCCATTGGTGTTGTCCATAAAAATCATTTTCATCAAAAAAATCTTTACAAGTTATAGAGTTATATCTTGATTTATGCCAACTATCATCTACATCCGTTTTCCAAGCATTTAATAAATTATTATCAAAACTACATATTTTTTCATATACAACATCACTACTATACAAAGGTATACATGTATCACTTAATAGTATAAAATACTTGTTTTCTTTATTTTCAAATGCTGTTTTGAATAAATTTAGAGTAGCTCGTACTATAGATATATGTCCCCATTCAGTATCAATTGTATTTTCAATACAATATTTTTGAAAATTTCCTGTAAATTGTTGTTTATTATGAATATATATATTGTATTTTGAATTTTGAAATTTCTCCCATAATTTAGGTTGAGACAAATTACCATATGTCAAAAAGCATAATGCTATTTTTGTTTCCATTTTTAATCATATGGTATATTAAATAAATATCATAAAATACAATCTTGATTAAATGCTAAAATTTCACATGTTTATGTTGATATACTTATAAACACCATAAATTCACAATGAGAATCGAAGATCCACCAGAATTTGAACGCCGGATAATGAATAGTAATTTAAAATAGGGCTCTTCTACAAATTTTTTATAAATGTATTCGTCATCTACAATATTTAAATCGTCAGTTTTATACACTTGTCCGTCAAACCTAAATCTGTGATCCCAATATGCTCTAATATCACTATTTAATCTCAAAACGAAAAAAGCACTTTTAAGCACGTCCAACTTGTATCCATAGTAGCTAATACTACTAAAGCAGGTCCTAAACTTCATCTTTGATTGCATACTGGATGTGAACATTTTTACGTTTTGTTTTTGTGTTAATACTTTTTTGTTTCAATTTTATTGTTTCTTACCATTTAGAGTATCATGTTATTTAATTTTTAATAAAAATTCTATATACTGAATTGAACATAGAATAGTATCTGGTAAATAAAAACATAAGCGGTAAATAGGTGGGCATAACATACCAAGAAATTGACATGTTGATAGAATTCGAAATAATTCGTGATTACATTGGGAAAACTACAAATTCAATAGTATCATGAAGAGAATCAAAAATTCAAGTGTAGCATAATAATATTAAACCTATAACACCTAGTAATATGAAGTAAAATAATTTTTTTTGATACGAATTTAAACATTGTATGATAAAGATATCACTCAATCCAAATGCTGAGAGGTAAATAAATAGCCAGGAGATATCAAACAACATATCGTTTAATATACGTTGATACAATAAATACATGTTGCTAGAGCAATCATTGTGAAATAGGGCAATTAAAACAAAATCGATATGTGAAAAAAAATTGAAAAAAAAATGATTTACTGATCGATTTAATTCAAAAACAAACCCTAGTGCCATACTTCATAAGAATGAAGATCGATAGCTTGACCTCCAAGAGTTGGATTGGATATGGTTCCTTACCAGACAACATGCTGCTGAATGGACTACAGTACGAAGCGTTATGGAATATGCGACCGCAAACCAGATACAAGATAAAATTGTTTGGAAAAGAATGTACTATACCTCGCGACCAAATGGTATATGGAGTAGACAATTATTCTTATTCTGGTACAGCGTTTCCTAGTCAACCGATTCCAGAAATTCTTCAAGGTTACCTTGACTGGGCGAATAATTTCGAGTCCAACATAACCAATACCGACCAGACAAATTATATTCCGTACAATATGATATTGGTGAATTGGTACAAGGACGGAACCGATTATATAGGGCAACATAGGGACGACGAAAAGCAGATCATTCCCCAGACGAACGTAATGACGATTAGTTTCGGAGCAGAACGAAATTTTCGAATTAGGCATGATCCCAAAAAAGGTGAAAAAAACGAGTCCATAGGTAAACAAGATTATCTGGTGAAAGATAATAGTTTTCTAATTATGGGAGGGCATTTTCAAGACGAGTTCAAGCATGAAATCCCTAAAACGAAAAAAGTACTGAAGTCTCGAATCAGTATTACTTTGCGTAAGTTTAAAAGTACAGTATAGTATGGTTTAGTTTAGTTGTATGAAAGTTTACATGAATAAAATACTTTTTTTAAATGTAATTCGTTATATTGTCATTAATTTTATCGATTCTCTACTTTCATGTAATTATGTAGAATGAATATAAATATACGGAATATGAATATCGATTTATAATACATGGTATTTGCAAAATTGATTTAATTTGAAGTAAAATACATAAGTGTTAAACAAAAACCATAAAATGAGTACGCACACAAAGAGAGATTTCATGAAAGAAAAAGAAGCATACTATAAAATGCTTGTTGGCGAAGTATACGTTGACCCACAATACAGAAGCAAGACGGTGAAATGTAAAGTCTGCAATGAAGATTTTCATTACATCAATAGTAAAGAAGAGTTATTGAATCTTGTGAACGCGATAGACGACAAGGGAGATTTTGGATTAGAGATGGCAAAACTAATGACCAAATTCTATTTTCCAGGTAGATCAACATCAAATTTTCATGATGAAAACATGATATGTTCTTGTTGTTACATAAATAAACCGAAGAAATCGTTCAAATCTAAAATAAAGAAATTTATAGGAATGTAAATTTTTCAAATAATAAAATCAACTAAAATTAAACAATGAATGTATAGTCATTGTTTTTTTGATAACGAATCAATTTGCATGCAATTTTAAATATAATTGACGATTCTCTTAAATATTCATATGTGATTTCAAAAAATGAATACATGGTGCAAAATTGAAAAAATACGTAGATATTTGAAGAAGGGGATATATAATACGAGAGTGAAAACGTCAAAGTGAAAATTCAAAATGATCGGATTTGATTCAAAAGTGAAGAGTACACAACGTGATTCTGTACACGATTCATACAATGCAGCAAATTCTAAAAACAAATGGCTATATCATAAAGGAGATGTAAAAGCGACAGAAGAATATATTTACAAAAATCAAAAGGAAGATGCCTTAAACATTGTGAATATTTTCTATAGGACAGAATGTCGAGTTGTAAGTATTCAAAAAAAAACAAAGGTGGGTGCGGACGGTTTAATGATTGAAATAGTGAAATTATTAACAACGCATATCGACGATGATTTTATCGTAAATCTTGACAACATAAGAATCATTACAGGAATGAGCAATATCTCATGGGAAAGAGATATGATAGAGAAGGCACCAGAACTTTTTAAAGACAAAATTTTTCACCATGGAAAATTATCCAAATCAAACATGAAAAATTTTGAAAATGGATTGATAATAATAGATGAAATCGATACAGGAGACAAGGAATATCAAAAACTTCATTGTGAATTAATGGATGCTGGATTGTTAGATATAGAGCATATGAATACACATAATAATCGCTTTGTCATTATAAGTGCAACATTAATAAGAGAATTACAAGAATTATATAAATGGGGGAATTTACACATACAATACAAAATGACGATACCGAAATCCTATATAGGACATAAAGAGTTATTAGACATGGGTATAATTAAAGAATATTATTCTTTACATACAAAGGAAAAAGTACATAAATGGATAAAGGAAGATATATTGGAAAACTATGGAAAAGATTATAGAATACACATTGTTCGCGTGAAAAAAAACGTAAACGTCGTACAACAAGCATGTATAGAAAATGGTATAATTTTTAAAAATCATACGTCTGAGAAACGAATATCACAAGATGAGCTTAAAGAAATATTTGTAAATGATATAAATAATCATATAGTGATAGGAATAAAAGGATTTTTCCGAAGAGCGAATTTAATCCCAAATAATTGGAAAATTCGTATAGGAGCAACGCATGAATTCTATACCAAAAACGTAGATTACAATGTTCAGATTCAAGGTTTACCAGGACGTATGACTGGATATTGGCGCGACGTTGTTGTCGGAGGATACAAAACCGGACCATATCGAACTTCAAAAAAGGCAATCGAGGATTATGAAGCAAATTATAATGATCCAAACTGTAAAAATGATTACAAAACAATGGGATATAAAAAAAATAAACGTGGTGTTTCGACAAATATATCTACATTTCTAAAACCGAAGCACATAAAAAATTTGACTCCAATAGTCTTGGCTAAATCAAGGAGTGATAACACTAAAGAACCAGTTATTAAGATATTCAAAACCCAAGAAGAAGCAAAAGAATATTACAATAAAGAGTTAAAACAAATCATGAATGGAAGAGGTCCAAATAAGAGAAAACCAGATAAAAATGGTTTTTATTTATCTACAATTGGAAAAGGAGAAAATAGAACAAGAGTTAGGACGACTACAGAAATACATGAAGTTCGCAAATGGTGCCTAAATGAAACTCACCACTATACATTTCATCCCTGTTATGAAGACATAAATGATCAATCAACATTACAATGGTGGTTTATCCATTATTAATACAGAATAAAATATGAATTTTGCAAATTTGCCAAACGTATATTGGATTACATTTAGAATGTAAATAATAATTCGTTCAATATCGATATCGTTCATTTTTTTTTGTTATGTATTGTTTAAAATATGGTTACAACCATTTATATATACGAAATCAAAAATGAAGGTCGGTGACAAAATTGATTTGTTTTTTGTTTTTATCGATTGTTTATAAAACCAAAAAACTGATTTGAATCTAATTTCAAAACGCAAACAACTAAACGTGAATATGAACACTGCTGTAAAAGAAGAATGTCCTGTCTGTATTGAAGCCTACACTGGAAAAGCAAGACAAAAGGTAACCTGTACGTCATGTTCTTATGAATGTTGTTCTTGTTGTGTGAAGACCTATTTGCTTTCTACTACTGACGATCCTCATTGTATGAATTGTCGTCGTGCCTGGGAACGTGATTATTTGTATGATATACTTAGTAAATCATTCGTAAATAATACGCTCAAAAAGCACCGCAAAGGGCTTCTTCTCGAACGGGAAAAATCCCAGATACCAAACACCCAAACGTATGTCGATTATCTTACTAAACGAGAAGAAAAGCAACAGCAAATGAAACAGAAGAAAGAAGAGATAAAAAGGTTGCAAAGGGAATATGAAAAATTATCGTCCGAGTTTTATACGTTGACTAATTTTTACGACGACAAAAAAGTAAATGTCGTCTCTTCACAGTTAATAAAGTGTCCTTATCCTTCATGTCGTGGATACTTATCCGGTCGCAAATGTAATATTTGTAAGCACACTACTTGCCGTGAGTGTATGACGATTACAGACATTGATGAACACGGCAACGCAATTGTTGAAGAGCATATATGCGACGAAGACGCCAAGAATACAGCCAAGTTGATCTTAAAAGAAACCAAAGGTTGCCCTGGTTGTGGTGAACGTATATCTAAGGTATCTGGTTGCGATCAAATGTGGTGTACTATATGTAATGTAGCATTTTCATGGATCACAGGTAAGATTATAACAGGGGTGATTCATAACCCTCACTACTATCAATGGTTAAGAAATGGAAATCGACAGCAAAATGTAGTTCGTAATGCTGGTGACGTAGCATGTGGTGGTTTGATTCAAATACACGACATACTGCGTGGATTGAGGTCCCAAGTTCAACGTAATAGTCCTATCATAGATCGAATTCTCATTCTTCACCGAAGTATCAATCATGTACAGGAGACGATTGTAAATACAACGAGACGTAAACTTCAGTACAAGTTGAACTTAAAATTAAGAGACTATAGAGCTAAATACATGATGAACATTATAGACGAAAGTCAATGGTCAAGATATGTAAGTTGTGTTGATTCAGAAAGAGAAAGAGAACAAGCTTTACTTCATATTTATGAAACCTACTGTACAGTTCTAACAGAGCGATTTAATAACTTTGCGGATGAAGGACGAACTGGACGCAATTTCAAGGAGTTATTACCTGTATTCGTAAAAGAAATCAAGCCTTTTATAGCTTATTTGAATGAACAACTTACCCGCATATCCAAAAATTATAATATAGCTTGTTATAAATTTAATAATAATGGTATTATAAGTAATTTTAAAATTAAAGCATAACTATAATTATCATATCGATATCGTTCACCTTTTTTTTGTCATTCTATTTCATGATGAAAACATGCTCATAAACTAACTGGGTTCAACCATAATACAATATTTGATTATTACATTGCCTATACAATGTTATATTGCCTATTCAATGTTGTATTGCCTATACCATGTTATATTGCCTATTCAATGTTGTATTGCCTATACCATGTTATATTGCCTATGTAATTTTACATTGCCTATTCAATGTTATATTGCCTATGTAATTTTACAACTGTTGTGTATATTGGATCTAGGGCGCAGCATTTTACATATAATAAAACAATAATATTACGCATAAAAAACACAACCGGTAAATAAATACATAACCGGTAAATAGACAATGAAAGTGCTTTTCAATTCATAAATCCTACAGAGTCATTGGAAATTTTTGTGTTTATATTAGAGCAGACAAACGTTTCTAATTAGATAGTACATAAAATCTGTAATATTCAGTCGTCAGACAAATCATTTATTTTGAAAAGAATATTGTCGTTGATTTTGACATGATAATCGCTTTTGTGTTTGTTTATGGGCACGTTTATATATATGTTTTTTAACTGTTTTTTTAATACTTGAAAACGTTTTGTAATGTCGCCCATATCGTTCAATTATATCTATTTCAGTTTTTGAAAATCCAATAAGTTTATATAAATCAGACTCGGATAGATTGGGAAGGTTTAATTTCCGGATATCTGGGATATATTTATAAGCGACTGTATCTAATATATCCATTCTGTATTTCGTTAGATTCGCAATAAGATAAGTTATTTTAAATGTAAACATTCGTTTCAGTTGGTCTAGGTGTGTTCCTAAAATATATACTTTCTCTCCACCTGTTATACCTAGTTCACCGTTATCTATGAAAGCTCCATTGAATCCACTTTTATTTGCTATAATAAGTTTTGGTTTATCGGCGTCTCTATGTCTTACTTTTAGTTTTTTCACTTTCAACCCTTCTTTCATGGTATATGTGTATACAGCGTAATTATCGTCTATACTGTAGGTATCTGGAATAGGAATAATGGATTTCCTTTTTGAACCGGGTATTTTTTTCGTTTCGTATATTAATTGTAGATCATGTTTCTCTATAAAATCACCAAGTTTTTTGAATATATTGTGATAGGCTAAAGGGATAGAATAACGTTTATCTAAATATTCAAATGATTTTGAGTATATATTCGCATTTTTTAGTTCGCTTTCGATTTCAGTTTTGCGTTTCTCTGTATTTTTCTCGTTATAGAGAACAAATAGTGAAATTGGTATTCTTCCGTTTATGTTCTGTTTAGATTGAGCGTTGTCCCACAATTTCAACCAAACTATGTGATTTTCTAAAAGCGTATCATGAACAGAATACGATTCTCTTAACCAACCTAATGGATTAATAAATACTAAGTACCCTTTTGTTTTCAATAGTTTCATAGAGTATAGAATAAAATCAGGCCAAATTGTGGTTGCTTTTTTTCCATTTTTTTCTTTTTTAGATTTTATATTACCCTTGTTATAGGGCGGATTGCCTAATATTACGTCAAATGTAGGGATATTCCATTTTTCAAGGGTGTCTAACGATAAAGTGTTCCCTTGGTGTATATTCAAATTATAAATATCACTGCAAAATATCTTTTTGCATAGAAAAATATTTTTGGAATTGTATTCGCTCATGTAAATCATTTTTTCGACAATGTGTTTCCTTCGAATCTCTTCATTTTGTATCTGAGATTTTAGTCCTCTCATTAATCTGTGATAAAGAGCCACAGGAAAGTTTCCAATACCACATGCTGGATCGAACCATGTGAACGATTTTTCCGAAAATATACTTTTGTCGTTTTCTTGCATGTAATGGGTGTCCAGTTTGTCTAACATTTCGTGAATGAGTCGCAATGGTGTGAATACTTCTCCGTGTTCTCTCTTTTCTTTTTCTTTCGGTTCTAACTCTTTATTTATAAATTCTACCAGTGTTTTTTCGTCGTTTTTTATTGTATAGTATTGTTGCTTTGGTGTAGTTACCATATCTGAGGCATTTGTATTATCTGTGTATTTTAAAATTAATTGAAGCAACATTTTCTGGATATATGAATTATGATAAATCTAATTAAACAAATGTATACATGTATTCAGTATATCATTTATCTGGTACAATATGTCCAAAATAGAAAGCAATAAAATTAATATTTTTTTTGAAAAGTATGCTTATTTAGATAAAACAAATACTATTGAAATGTTAGTGGATTTGCTGGATAAATTTTTGAGTAATTTAGATCAAGAATTAAACAAAAACAAGACAGACGATTTTTTTGAAATGATCCATACTAAGTTGTCTAATATTGAAAACAGTGCTAAATTACATCAACAATCGTTACAAAAGCTCGAAAACACATTATCTGAACAAATATCAACAGTATTGACTACACAAAGAGACTATTTGCTTCTAAACCTCAGAGATACAATAAAAGCAAATCAATCTGACGTAAAAGAAGCATTGGAACAAACGATCCGCCATTCACAGAATGTGATTACAGATAGATTGGATGTGATCACCAAACACGATATATTGTCTAGTTTGTTTAAGAAGGAATTGCAAATAGTGCACGATAAATTCAAGGAAGAAATTTCAGAGCATATAAAGAAAGATAACACGGAATCAGTTCTACAAAACGTCGAGGATATAATTGTCAGAAATTATAAACAACTTGACAGTACACTTAAAACTCGTATGGAAACTTATTTCACTTCGAATCAGAATGCTTCTATGTTTTCAGATATCATTTCACGATTGGATACTAACGTGAAAACCGTAGAACACGTGAATGAATATTTATGTGGGCAACAAAATTCTAGCATGAAAGGGAAACAAGGCGAGAAAAGAATGGAGAGTATTTTAGCTGAGGTATTTCCAACCGCGGAAATAAAAGATACCAGCGGGAAAACTTCATGTGGTGATTTTATTGTATCAAGACAAAATCACAAGGATATTTTAATCGACACAAAAGATTACAAACGTGTAGTACCAGCCGAAGAGATAGATAAAATTATTCGAGACGTAGAAATCAATAAGTGTCATGGCATTTTAGTATCGCAAAATTCAGGTATCGCCAATAAAAACGACATGGAAATTGGTGTCCATAATCAACATATATTAGTATATATTCACAATGCTTGTTATGAACCAGCTAAATTGCTCCTTGCCACGAATGTAATCGATTATTTGGATCCAATTCTTCGAAGTCAGGTATGGAATGGGGAGCATACACTTACCAATGATATACTTTCTACCATAAATGACGAGTACAGAAATTTAGCCAGACAGAAAGAATCCCTTATTGAAAGCGTAAAAAATTCTCAATCTCATATTATAAGCGAAATTAGTAAAATTAAACTCAGCTGTCTTGCTAGTGTTTTGGATTCTAAATTTCAAAATACAGACACGACAGAACACATTTGCGATTGTGGATATCGAGGTAAAAATAAACAAGCGCTGTCAGCACATAGACGATATTGTAAACATAAAGAAGATTGTGTAGTTGTTTCATAGAAAATTGAATTCGTTCTATTCATTCCTCAAAATAAACGTACAAACTCATGACGAGGTATTCAGAAATTTCGATCATTTATATAGCGTTTACACTGTGCGTTACAGTAATGTACAACGTATTCACAACGAACATTCCTATAGTGTATATATTATTATCCACAAACTATTTGTATCTTGCGTTAATGTTGTTTTTACTTTATATCGACAATTAAGCGGAACGATTATGATTTAAATATTTTGAATGTTTAGTATATGTAATCATGAATAAAAACGATTTGAAATATATGCTGTATCTTTCTAGTTTAATTTATGAATGTAATGATATCGTGAAACGAGGTACTAAAATCGGTTCTATTTTTTTAGATAAATCAAATAGAAATAATGATATGAAGAGTATGGTAAATTCAATGAATCCAGAAGGTTTTGTATATGAGTGTGGTACGAATAGTTGTGATATTGAGTATGGTATTGTCTTAAATCATACAGATAAGAAAATTGTGGTGGTTTTTAGAGGTAGTGAATCACTTTTAGATTGGTATCATGATTTACTCATTTTCAAAAGACGAATACATGACGACGTGAAAGTTCATGGTGGTATATACAAACAATTAACCGAAGACGGTGTATTTTTTAGTATACAAAATGAAATCAATATTCTGTCAATCCAATATCCTTCGTATAAAGTATACTCTACCGGACATAGTTTAGGAGGAGGACTGGCTACTTTATTTTCTTACTTGTATGGAAAGTCTTGTTCGACAGATATCACTTGTGTTTCATTTGCAAGTCCTCGTATAGGAAATAAAACATTCAAAAATGAATATGAATCATTGCCCAATGTTACGCATTATAGGTGTTATAATAGTAAAGATATAGTTACCGCAGTTCCTAATTTCCACTATTACCATACCGGTATACGAATAAAAATGAAAACGAGTAAAATGGTCCAAATGTCTCCAAATAAAAAAAATGGATCGATATGGAGGTTTTGGAGTATTTCAGAACATAAACGGGACACATACTGCAAGAGACTTAACAATTACGATACAATTGTAAAAACGAATGAATAAATATATTAAACGATTGTGTTTTTATTCCAACATGACAGGCATAGATACTTATGTTACAAATAATAATTTGATAATAAACTTGTTGATTGGAGGTTGTTCTGGTATGATTTCACGTACAATAACCGCACCAATAGAATTGTATAAAATCCAAAAACAATGTTTTTTTATCCCAAACTCTAATTTGTCGTATGTTATAAAACATGAAGGCATTGTGGGATTATGGAAAGGTAATGGTATAAACTGTCTGCGTATTTTTCCTCAGACAGCGATTCAGTATGTCGGGAATAACATTTGTTTCAATGTTCTTAATTCAACGAATTCCAACGATAGAACATTAAATTTATTTATCGCCGGATCACTAGGAGGTCTTATGGGGAGTTTTATTACGTATCCGTTTGAAACTATCCGCACCAGGTATTCTGTACAGTCAAAATGTGGAGTATTCCAAAATGCGTATTCTATTCTGCGAAACTTGTCAATTACAGATATGTATCGTGGTGTATCTCTCCACATCGTAGGTCATGTTCCATTCAATGCGCTGACATTCACGTTTTATAATCAGTATCGAAATATCATTTCTGACAATTTCAGCGGTGTTTCACAAAGAAAAAACAATATATATTCTGGACTTTTAGCTGGTTCAAGTGCTGTATTGTTTACGTACCCAACAGATACAATTCGTCGACGTCTACAGTTACAAGGATTCAATAGTTATGTTCCTCAATATAAATCCGTTAAAGATTGTGTTACAAACATGTACAAAAACGAAGGATTGACAGGATTTTACACAGGGCTACATGCTGGTTTATTGAAAATGGGATTTGCAATGTCATTACAATTTACGTTATTTGCTGAATTTCAAAAAGTATATCGGACAAGATGTCAACAATGATTTTGATCTTAATTTTATTCATAAAATCGTTCGTAATATTCAATTACTTTTTTGTTTGCCTTTATTCGGTGTGGATTCAATTCGCTTAGATATAATCCTTCTAAACTTTTCACTCGGGATAAAGCCACATAACTTTGTCCTTCAGCAAATACATTATCACCCAAATCAATGTAAGCTGAATCTAACGTCGCTCCTTGACATTTATGAATGGTAATGGCATATGCTTGACACAATGGGATTTGTTCAATGTGCAGTCCGATTATTTTGTCACTTCTGTACACATGAGGTTCAAATGTATGCACATATCCATTATCAAAACGTACTTTTGGATTAGATTCAACTATGTCGATTACATTTCCAGTGCTACCATTACAAACCAATATCTCTGATTTGTGCGGATCGTCTTCTGTCCGAATGTTTACCAAACACATAACTCGACAACCAATTTTTAAGTCTAATGCTGACACAAACGAATTATTCTGTAGCATTTGTTTGATTTCGATATCTACTTCTTTAGTTGTAGGTGCTCGTGTAATTTTTTCTTTTTCTGATATAGTCGGGGAATAATTGTGGGTATATTGGTATGTATACGTCTGGCCCTGTAACGCTTCCATGTTTTTTCTGTTGTATTCATCTGTTTGATATTTTCGGGCAAATAGTCGAATTGGAGGAGCGATATCTTTCGGTGGATTCATGACTCTTTGTTTCAGTAAATTCATACTTTTTTTAGAGATTCCTCCTTTTCGGATTTCATGTAGCACTTGAATGTATTCTGGGTCTTTCTGACGAAACATTGTATCTAATAGTACTTCAACTTCAAACGTTTCGTTCCACAATGGGGATTCAAAACAAAATTTCGACGTATCGGCATCAGTATTGGAAGCCACTGGAGGTAATTGAAAGAAATCACCAACAAAGAGTAATTGAATTCCACCAAACGGTTTTGCATTTTTTCTGACGTGTTTTCCGATTATATCTAAAGTTTCAAATAGCGATTTCGAAAGCATACTGACTTCGTCAACAATGAGTACGTCTGTATTCAGCCAATTTCTTCTTTTGTAGTAATTCAAATTAATATTTGAGGCTAATTGTTCCGCATTACCTTTACCTGTTCCGATTCCAGACCACGAATGAATAGTTTGAGCCTTACATTCTAACAAAACAGCAGCACAACCGGTTAGAGCACAAACAGCAATTCGTTTTCGTACTCGTTTTAACTCAGCGATGATATATTTTAACACATAACTTTTTCCACAACCTCCTGGACCAGTAGCAAATACATTACTTCCTTCCATGACATTTTCAAAAATTAAAGTTTGATCTTCAGATAAGCTCATTTGATTTTTCATGTGAAACATGAAAGTATGACGCAACCGATAATAATTCAATTTTAAGAAAATATAAAAGGCTATATAACAAAAATTTAACCATTAGTAGAGCCAAATCCACCTTCACCGCGTGAGGTTGAAGTACCAAAAGGAAATTGTGATTCGTCAACTAGATATACATTTTCGAAAGGTGATAAATCTGGCGAACATATTTGAAATAATCTTGTGTACTCTTCAATAGTCGTGTTGTCTTGATTAGGTAAAATGTCTAATTTTGCGATAAGATTTCCTCTGTATCCACTGTCAATAATACCTACACAATTTGCCATTCGGTATCTTGTCTTGCTAATGCTGGATCGCGGAAACATATAATATCCTACAGGTTTACACTCTGATTCTGAATTTGATTTTTTCATACAGACAGCCTTAATTCTATGGTTAATAGTTATTTGTTGTTGGTCGGATTTGTGTGTTACATTTTGAGGGACGTAAATATCGAATCCGCTATCTTGACGTTTAGCATTATGTGTGTTGTACTCATGTATTACTTCTTGGTATTTATTGCGTAATATAGTGTCTTCAGCACAGATATACAAGCAATACGACATAAGTGTACTATAAATCATATGTATATGTTTAAACGATTTATTAGTAAACATTGCGATTTCATTTAAACAAATTTCTATCTTCTTATGTTACATATGAGCACATTGTACTTGTTTAGAAGAGACTTGCGGTTGTACGACAATCTGGCTTTACAACATGCTCTGAAATATAAAAATACTCTTCCCTGCTTCATATTTACCCCAGAACAGATCACGAAAAAAAATAAATATCGCTCTGAACATGCGATTCAATTTATGATAGAGTCTCTGGACGCATTAGATCAGGAGCTGCATAAACATGATAGTCGTATTCACTATTTTGAAGGTGACAATATAGTTGTTTTGGACAAAATTGTCAAATCCATTTCAGTAGATCGAATTGTTTTCGCGAAAGATTATACTCCGTATGCTTTAAAACGCGATAAAACAATATGCGAGTGGTGTAAAGTCAAAAACATAATTTGTGTTTGTGTAGAAGATTATTTGTTGGCCGATATGGGTACTTTCTTAAAAACCAACCAAGAACCCTATCAAATATTTACACCGTTTAAAAATTACGTGTTGCGACATGAAAACGCGATAATGAAACCCCAAACACATTCTTTTGTAAATATTTCGAAAACGAATAAATTGATTGGCGTTGAATGTGGTTTACTCTATCAAGATATTGTTCATCCGCAACAAATGGTAAAAGGAGGACGACAACAAGGATTAAAATATCTTCAAATCAGTTTACGTCAAAAGCATTACGACGATAATAGGAATCAATTAACATATGTTTCCACACATTTATCGGCTTATATTAAATTTGGTTGTATGTCTGTTCGGGAAGTTTTCTGGAAATGGAGAACCGTATTTCCCGTAACACATGGATTAATAGGACAATTACTATGGCGTGAATTTTACTACTATATCATATATTTCTTTCCAGAAGGACTTCGAGGTATTCCATTCCAAGAAAAATACAGATATTTAAAGTGGGGGAAAAATGCGTCTTACATAAATGCGTGGAAAAAAGGGAAGACAGGATATCCTATAATCGACGCTAGTATGCGTCAAATGATCGCAACTGGTTTTATGAGTAATCGTTCAAGATTAGTAACCGCAAATTTTCTTGTCCGAATCTTAGGACAAGATTGGAGAATTGGCGAACAATATTTTGCGACAATGTTGACAGATTATGATCCCGCTGTAAACAATGGTAATTGGCAATGGATATCTTCTGTTGGAGTTGATCCTAAACCTCATTTTCAACGTTTATTTAATCCTTGGAACCAGAGCAGAGAATATGACAAACAAGCAATATACTTGAAAACTTGGCTTCCCGAACTAAATGAGGTTCTTCCTGAACACATCCATGAATGGCATACATTCCATACTCAGTACAAAGTAAAATATCCACCACCGATTGTAGATTACAAAACGCAAAGATTATTGTCTTTAAAAAAATATAAAACTCTATAAATTTAGCAACAACAAAGAATTCACGTGGTAAAACACGTGTTTTACATTTTGATCAAATCTCGATTGTATTCATTTTTTTTCAAAATGGAGCATTTAATATACAGTGGAAACATGTACAACAAATAAACCGATTTTCCCTGCTTCAGTTCGTTTAATATATAATCGTTTTTTTCATTGTCGTACCATTTTTGTATGAAGACGTACCCAGTCCGGAAATGTTTGTAATTATTGTTGTTGTTGTTGTTGTTGTTGCTGTGTAATGTAATTTGTTTTACCGAAAATAAATTCAACTTATCACAAGCACGTCGTAAATGCTGTTCAGTAATAAAATTCGGAATATAAGATAAATATAAATGTATCATTGTGTCATGACTCTTATATGCATTCATTTTTAATTCAATTTATTGGAAAAATAATATTACATGCATATACATACCTGTAATATTAATTTATTGTGAATACAACACTTACGTATATACTGTGATTTTGTACAATATTGAAGTAACTTGTCTGATAAATTATTCATATTGCTGATTTCTGTAGTAGTGTTGGTTTTATAAAACTCATTTGATATGATTTGGGTGATGTTGGTGAAGCTGTTAGAAATCTCATAAACAATTTATGACTTTGTAATTTACTTGATTCAAAATCAAATTATATGTTTAAATACTTTATTTTGAATAATTTTTGCAAAATTGAAATTTTATATCCTGATTACACCAAAAATCAAAATTCCCAAAAGCAAAAATCAAATGTTCCGTTATCAAAACTCATTCGCTGTTCTTGACAACAACGCCAAACGCAATAAAATTGCGCAAAGCAACAAAAAAAGATACCGTAGAAGAATGGAAGCTTTTCCTCCCTTAACAGAGAAAAAAATATGCGTTCCTGCAACAGACCTCAACTACAAAGATCTGATACCCAATTTAAATGAATGGACCTTAAAATCGAAACGTCTTGATTCCTTTGACAATCTATCAACATATGATCAGAGTCATTATCATTCTACGTCTTCTGATGACGAAGATAGTGACAATCGAAAATTTAATCAAGTGTGGTGTGTGGAAAAAGATAAACCTATTGTATTTGAATCTGATATGTACAGTGACAGTGATGTAGATAGTTTTATATATGAACCAGGATATGATAGTAACTAAATAAAGTGTTGATGTAAATTCGTTTTCTCTAATAATTTCACTAAATTACCTTCGTGATAATGATTTACTAAATAAGCAATCATACCCACACTTGTATCCAATAAAATGACAGTAGATGCTAAATACTGTTTTTTTGTGTATAAAAACCAAGCTGTCAACATAAAAAACGCAGCGTGAACTAGACGTAATGAATTCCACCATATTTTGTTATCAAATGCACCTTTTTTTTTTCGTGCCCCTGTTGCCCATATGACAACAAAACCAACCGATATAGCTAAACAAACAGCACATAACGTATATGAAAGCATTTCTGGAGCTAATTGCAGCAATATGGAAAATAATACACGTGAGCCAACACAGCCAAACAGAAACTTCAAACTCAAAATTTGAAACGAATTCATGTATACTTAATAGGTATTGGGAAAATTATACTGGCTTAAATACATATTAATATCTTGGAGTATATGTTGAAAACGAATAATAATTATTCTACAAATTGTAGCTCAAAATGCATATGCGGTAGCTCCAATGTAGACGATATGCTAACGTTTTTATGTACTGTTAGCAATATTGATTTTGCAGAGCATGTGCTGCACAGTTTTATGAAACGTTGTACTCAACCAGATAACACAAAGTTTGGAAATATAGAAAATGGAGACGCGTTGACAAAATGTTATGCCTTAATTGGTTATATTCGTGATATATTATATGGCAAGGGGAAACGAGATGTAGCGTATATGTTCATCTGGGTATGGTACCAATATTTGCCACTTTTAGCGAAACAAGCTTTATTTTCTTGTGTAAACATTCGTGATATCACGAAAAATAAATGGGTTAGACCATATGGCTCATGGAAAGATATAAAATTATTCGCGGAGTATGTGTATAAACGCACCAATAATAAAAATCATGAACTTATTGAATATTGTGTCTCGTTATTTGTACGTGAAATACACAAAATTTCACTTCGTTGTGAAGACAACACAAAAGTAGTTCAGAACGAACAGACCCAAAATTATTACTCCTACCTTGCCTTAAAATGGTGTCCTCGCGAACGCAGTCGCTCTAAATGGCTTTTTCAGCGTATTGCTGAAACGTATTATGTACAATCACATTCGCAAACTTCAATACACATGTCTAAATCTTTGCAGTTTAGATATTTTAGGAAAACAGTACAACGTTTAAGTCAAAATCTCATAAATTACGAGTCCACAAAAAGCGCAGACAAACTAGAGATATACAATATGTCTATATCTACGCAATTGAAGTACTTTTGGTCTTTCATCAATCAGAAGAACAATGCTTACAGAAATTTATATTGTTCTTACAATAAACTGAAAAATGAAACAATACGTGGAAAAAAGACATATACACAATACACATTTCCAATACATTCGTTAGTGAAAAAAGCCGTAGAAGTTACACAACTAAAAAAATACAAACTAAATTCTCTTCCACGTTTGATTCTCCAAAACTGCTGGATAACCTTGTATACACCATATACTCTTCATTCTACTTTACCTATTATAGACATGAGTAGAACAATGGAGCACAACAATAATTCCACATTGTATAAGGCAATAGCAACTGGCATTTATCTTTCAGAAAAAGTAAGTGGTCCTTTCAAAGACCGGGTGGTGGTGTTTAGTGCGAAAATTTCCGTGGTAGATTTAAGTACATGTAGTGATTTTTGCGAAAAAGTAGATATGGTTTTACAGACACACCGTGGTGATTTAACTAATTTCGTCCAAGTGGTAACCACAATTGAAGAAATTTTTGACGATATTATATTTGCATATCCGAACAGTATACACTGTATTCACAACATGACACTTATAATGATTTCAAATAATTTCGGACAATACAATGTGAACTGTCTGAAAAGTCTGAAATATAAACCCTTACTTGTGCTGTATAATATTTCTAGCATGAAAATGGATCAAAAAAATCTAAACGAACCGGGTTTATTGTATTTCGAAGAAGATAATTTGAATACAGTTATTCGTTGTATTGCAAGGAAACCAAGTTCAAAAGCAAAAACTAAACCAGATTCAATATCGAGTGGTGCCCGAAAAATAAACACCAAAACAAATTATCTCCATATCCTCAATTCTCCCAGATACAAATATTTGGTATATGATATTATGATTCAGTTGCTTACAGTAGACGATTTGAAATGTAATGTTGCATCTACATAAAAAGATACACCGAGAGATATAAACAGTATGAAAACTCTATATGAAATTTTGAATGAATACAACAATATTCGTTTTTGTATTCATTCTAATCCAGTATCCACTCCGCAGGAAATTAAGTACTATTCTGGTCTCAGCGAAACTCATTGTCCTATATCACTTGAACCTTTTCGACTTGGTGACACTATCATAAAGTTACCGTGTGAACACTACTTTTCCAGGGAAAACATTTTGGAGTGGATCACCAATTTTTCCAGTAATTGCCCTATTTGTAGACATAGAATACAATATTATGTGAATTCACAAACTATCGCGTAAACTGTATTCTTCAACTGATGAAGATAGTGATTCAGGGTTAGACTGTTGTTTTTTGAGTTTGCGTAGTTTATTGTTGTGATCGTTGAACAAATTGTCAATTTTTTCGCAGTGAATTATAACATCTTCAATAGAAGGGCGTTCACTGGGAATAGGATTAAGACATTGATAGCATAAATATTTAAGCTCTTCGATGTATGTATTTGTGGTATTTTGATATACGTTTTGGATTGTCCGTAAAATAAATACGCTGAATATATATATATCCCATGTTTGATAATATTTTGAGTTCAAGTACGTTTTCAGTATAGCTTCAACACTTTTTTTATCTTGAATGGTTTCAAATAAAGTAGTTAATTTTATTTTGTACGATTCTCTTATGTTTTCAGGTAGTATATCTGTATACAAGTAATTCTTCACGGTATCTGAATATACTTTAGATATGCTATACTGAGTATTTCTTTTGTCATTCTTGTTGTCGAAGATATAATGACTCACCAGCAACACTTCAGGAGGGTAAATGTAGTATTTGGGATTATATCCGATGAATACACGTTCATAATCAGAAATCATATCTTTTACATTGAATGATATTCCAAAATCTAATATGATAGGATTTTGGATGGATTTATCATACACAATATTCGGATTACGCAGATCAAAATGAATGATGTTTTGTTGTAATAAAACTTGAATTGATTGAGTCACATACGAAAAAATATGTATAAATTTATTCAAGACTTCACATTCATTTTTTAGAGATTGTACGAATTCTTGTATATCTGTAGCGTTTTCTATGTAATTTCCCTCTAATAGCATAACCTTTGTTGTCGGATTATGTTTCGCCATGATAGAACAATCGTGTAAAGTACCATTTTTAAATTGCTTTAATTTTAATTTGGTGCATAGTTCATTTTTAGAGTACAGTGGTGAAAAGCGTTTTTCGTAGTCCGGTAGTTTGGATATTGCTTTTCCTATGCTTAATTCGTTTTCGGAGTATTCGTTATGAATTTGTAATTTATGGATTTTATTTTTTCGATATGCATATTTTTGTTCATCCTCTGAACATTTCAAAGCAGGATTATATATACAGCCATATGCACCTTCGTTTATTATTTTCCCTCCGTTCATGTATAATATATATTAATACCAAGAAGATTAATTAAGTATGTTGAGTTTATGTTTGAACATTCTGTTCTTGAATGATTTTTTTACTTTCAATATGTCTTTTTGAATGTATCCTTCTACTTCAGGGTGGGTTTGGTATTGGTCTAAGAATTGTTCAAATAATTGAGAAGGTTTTTGGGTATATTGATTCTTAATAATTCTGTCCATACAATCAAGTACTTCAGACGATATACAAAACACCTTTTTTCGTGCTGGTTTTTCATTTGGTGGTTTAGTTTCTTGTTTTGGTTTTTTCCTGTAATAGTATCGTATACTTTTGAATATTTTGTTTTTCAGCTCACCTTTATATCCTATTTGCTTTAGTCGATCGGATTCACATTGGACAATATCTGTGTTGTCTTCGTACCATTTTTCAAATGATTCTTTGAACGTTTTTAAATCGTCTAGAGCGTGTATGTCAGCAAACACTTTCATTGTATCTAAGAGTTCTTCAGCTAATTTGAAACGATAGATAGACATTTTGAAAATTGTACTGTAGAAGCGTTCATTTCAATTTTACATAAAATGCTTATTTTCTAAATATTGCTAAAATTGAATCTAAATACGATATGTTCTTCTATCATAGATTAATAATGCCTCCCAAGACAATCAAAGTGAAACGTAATCAATACAAACTCCAAGATAAGTTTATCAATAGTTTAGACCAAGAGGAAATCCAAGCAATGGAAATCATAAAGGAAGAATTCAAAGATTCGTTTTGGATAAATCAAACAAATGGATATATTACGTTTGAGAAAGAACAAAAATAAAAATACTTTTATATTGTAATGACACAGCAACATATTCTATCTACTTTTTTGAAAAAAGGTATAGTCCAATACAATGCGACTTTGAAACGAACGGATAGTGTATTTATTGATACAGTTATTCGTTTAATGCATATAAATGCAGATACACAAACTCTAACGTTTTTTTTAGAATTATTTTCACTTTATAAACATATTTTCATCCAAAATTTGAATCCTTTGTACATCCGTAAATACATTGAAATGGAAAATATACTACGTGATAAAAAAATTGTGGGTGGTGGGAGAAAAAATAGACCAAATACGGTTTCGCCATTATTGTCGTATTCTTTATACCAATCTTGGTTAGAACATGAAAAACAATACTTAGAGAAACAATATCATGCATTCATGAAAGGTGGTAGTGATACAGAAATACTCAATGTAAATCAAGAAATAAATGAACACTCAAAAGATATATTTTTCAAGTTAGGTGTAGTCTATGGAGCGCTGTTACAGCTTTTGAAAGACGTACAAATTGAAATTTCTGGGAATGAATTATCTGGAAACGATTTGAAAATAACTGGATTTGTGGACGAAAATAATGATTTTGTTTCTATCCTTAAACTTACAGAATATGCTGTTTCTGTGATATCACTTATTGATACTTCGATGGAACTTTTTATCAACCAAGGTGTTTTAGATATGAAATTATTGAAACCTATTCTAAGTATGATCGGTATTGACTTAAACTTTATAGAGACTACATATAACGAGACTATGACGTATATTCAAGAAATCCAAAATATCTTCAGGAAACGAAATCGAATCTATCCTGAAGATGATAGAGTGGAATCATGTAAAACAGAAAAAGGAAGTGAACAAAACGAATCGTATACAAGCAAACCGATTTCACATCCATTTAAAAAACCTTTTTCCCAAAAAACAATTTAAATACTTATGTTGTTATCAACATAAGCGTATATTATAGACCTGCCATAATAGCTTAGTCGGTAGAGCATTTGCCTTGTAAGCAAAAGGTCTGTGGTTCAACTCCACATTATGGCTTCATTTTGATTGCCTTGATAGCTCAATAGGTAGAGCGTTCGGCTGTTAACCGAAAGGTCGGAGGTTCGATCCCTCCTTGGGGCGTCATAAATACATATGTTATTTACATATGTAATATGTATTTATGATGTGTTTGAATTATTTATAAAATTGATTTTTTACGTTTGTTTTGTCATAAATCAAACCAAACTAAATATGAATACGTTAGCAATGAAACATGATCACCCCCGTGATAAATTTATAGAATTTCGGGAACACGATCATACATATACCATTACTTACCCTGGTATTTCAAATGAACACGAATTTACTTCTGTCACCACTTGGATTCATACTTTGTTTGAGGCGTTTGATGCTGACAAAGTTATTGAAAATATAAAAAAAGGGAAGAATTATAGTAAATCTAAGTACTTTGGAAAGACAGATGATGAAATTAAAGCAGAATGGGAACATAACAGAGATAATGCGGCTCGTTTAGGAACAACCATGCATTATCATATCGAGTGTTTTTATAATAATAACCACGTGAACGATGAGAGTGTTGAATATAGCTACTTCTTAGAGTTTGAAAAAAATCGACTAATAAATGCTAGTGAAAAGCATTGGATTCCTTTTAGAACAGAATGGACTATATTTCACGAAGAATATTTGTTCGCAGGATCCATTGACATGGTATTCGAGGATCCAAATACAAATACTTTAAAAATTTTTGACTGGAAACGCAGTAAAGAAATCAAAAAGTCAAATCCCTGGCAAAAATTTTCCATTGTAGATAGTGTTTCGAGTATACCAGATACAAATTTCTGGCACTATACATTACAATTGAATATTTATCGATTTATATTAGAATCTAAGTACAATAAAGTAGTTGATTTGTTGTGTCTTGTATGTCTGCACCCAGAAAATAAAAATCGCTCGTTTATCCGAATTAAAGTGCCTATACTTTCAATGGATATAATGCTTCTAATGAAATATCGACTAGAACAGTTACAAGAGAAAAGAAAAGTATAAATAAATGCATTTTTACATATTTTCTTTTATTTTTTTGAACTCAGCCCAGCTAATAATCTCAGTAGAATCGTCTATATATTTTTTATCACCAGTAAGAATATCATAATCTTCTAGTGTACCTATACAACGTATTTTTATTTTAGGTAGCTTTTGTTTTATTTCTTTTGTGTTACCACTGATATCGTCAATAGTTTTTTTCTCTGTTGGTTTTTTAGGATTGCTGAAAATAAATAATTCCCTATCTTCGTCAGCGATTTCGTTTTTGTCATTATCCTTTTTGTCCGATTCTTGCTCAGAATCTTGATATAAATGTATACAATGGAATTGTAAACAATATTTCCGGATAGACACACAAAGTGCTTCATACGAGATTGTACTACTTCCCCAATATTCAAATATGTGGTCTTCGTCGTTGTATTTCAACATAATTCCACCATTCGGGGAATATTCATAAATAGCGCGGTGTTTCACAGATTCGAATCCACCATCATCCAATTTATCCCCACTTAAATCTAATTTGTATCTATCTCTATATTTAATTGGTTGTAAAGGTGGTGGTGCTTCAATCCCTAGTATCGTTTTCGTTTTCATTGCATATATTAAGGCACACCCTACATATCCTAATCCTAATCCAACGCTTACTGTTATCGAAACTTTAAAAAAATCAAACAAATCTTGCATTTTGTGTGGTAATTAATATTATCTTAATTTTTTAAAATTATTTTTTGAAAGAAAGGTATTTATGTTCGTTCGATACGTTTCATACATGATTGAATAGTATTTAAATACGGTTCGCAAAGATATACTTTATCATGATCAAACATATCTGCATTATTACGTGTGTATTTTTCTGCTACATTTAAAATACACGTATGATATGATTCAATTTCATTTTTGCATGCACGAAATTTTAAAGATTTAGGTATGGTTTTGCTTATACTGTGATTTACTTCAATATTCATATTCTACATAATAAGTACATAATTTATTTAAAATGTTTAAGTTTTATATAGATATAAATGTCTGAAATCATTCCTTTTAAAGAAAAGCATACATTCGAAGCACGAGAAAATGAATCTTCGCAAATGTTGTCGAAATATCCAAATAAAGGGTGTTTTATATTGGAACGTTCCAAATCAGCGTCTGACGCTACTCCTTACATTCACAAACGCAAATTTTTAGTTTCGTTAGATATGACATTTTTTGAATTCATTATTGTCGTAAGAAATCGATTTAATCTTAATCAACAACAGAGTTTACTGTTTTTTGTTAATGATAATGTATTAGTGCCTTCGTCTATGAGCGTTGCCGAATTATTCAATCAATATCGCGACCATGACGGATTTGTATATTTGAACTACACAAACGAGAATACGTTTGGATAATTGAATAATCAATTATTTATTTAAATAAATATACTGAGAATATATTATATACCACATGAATTTTTTCTACAAAAACAAGAAACAACCAAAACAAGACGAATTCGAAGTAATAAATTCTGACAATAAAGTAGCAGACTCTACTCCTTCTATCGTAAACTCAATCTTCAATGATGAAGTAGAAGAATCCGTCCAGAAAAGTGTGAGTAGAAACGCAGATGAAGACAGTTGTAGTGACCTGGATATTTATTCCAATAAATTATACGAATATTCTAGTTCTTTAATGGATAGTATTTCTTTCAACATGTACAGTGATAGTACCCGAAATGAAGTGAAGCAATCAGCTTATGACGCTTTGAAAAATACTTGGGGAAAGATAAAATCAGCTTATAATTATGTGTCAAATTTAAACGAAGAATATGTAGCGAATGAATTACAAAATGGAACTAATACTTACATAAATGATAAACAGTATTACAATAATGTAGGATTAGATGTATCTATTTAACGAATTCTATAATACAATAAAATCTGATATCCTTTTGTGAAATTAAATGACCAACCATTGACCGATTTACGTCCTTTATCTAGATTGAAATTTTGATTTTTGTTGATGTTTTCCTTCCATCGAATACGTTGCAACTTAGAGTAAGATCCACCGTCAAATCCATATTCTTTCTGATTTATAGTGACAAAACAAATAAAATGTTCTTCGTTTGAAACGATCACGCTGTCTAACCGCCACATGCGATTTCTAGAATCTAATAGTTCAAGTGGCTTTTCTATATATTCTATGTCTTGGTCTAGGTGAACGGCGATAATATCGTGTTGAATAGGCATACGATTATGTAATATGTTTTTAAAATCGTACTCAAATATATCTTTCACGTGTGTATTATTTGTAGTTCCAAATAAATAGCGAATCATGGTATCATACGCAGACAATGGATTTCCATAATCACCAGCTTTGGTTATGGTATTTATTCTGTATTCGTCTGGATAGTATTTTGCCAGAGAAGCTATAATTCTATTCGTATCATTTAATAAATAATACCGGTCGCTTACATTGTTGAAAGAACTTTGAATTGCTACATTTAATCGCAAAAATATAGGAATAAGTTGAGAATCGAGAGTACTACCGTCTAGTCGTTTTCCGGTTATCATAATCTGTCGCAATATTTTAGTGAACTTATGACCTTTGTCGCTAATGAAAAAACACATGAACATTGTATTAAACCAACAATTTGATAATTTTTGTTTTGGTGCGGTTATATGCCGTATCACCAACTTCCTGTTCAGCAGTTTCAGCATTTGTTGTTTCGCTGCGATTGTGTTGAGATTCATACATTTGTATCCATGCTTCTTTACTCGGATTTGACCAGGATTGCAACTATGGAAATCTATACGATTAGTTAAAGTTGTTTCAGGTAAGAGATATTTGTTTAATTGTGGTGAGTATGATTTTTTTAGTGTGGGTATACTTTTCCGTGTTTTATTCCAACCACGCGTTTTTTTTTTGTGAGTTTTAGCCACCATTAATATGTAAAGTGAAAATATATAAATACATTCGTACATTTTTCTAAATACATCACATGCACAGAATTCGTTTTGATGATTTTATTCATAATGTAATTACTTATGAACCTAATATTAAAGAACCTGTATATATTTTGCAGCGAATTGATTTTAAAAATGGCTATGGAGAAGAATTATTGGCGACCCATCTACGCATTTTAGGTAGAACGTTAATTTCAGAGAGTGGACATAGAAAAATCACTCTAAACACATTTGAAAACATAGCTAAATCGTACGAAAATATTAGTAATCATGATTTGACTTTAGCCTACTCTATCATAACTCCAGAGAACGAAACCCATATTAGCTTTATTGTACTCAAAAAATTCTTGTTAAAACTTACACTGACTTCACTTAGTAAAATTATGAAAACGTTGTACAAAGACACAGGTACACATGTAGTAAAAACATATGATCTGAGAACTGATATACCAGAAAATATGGAAAAAAGTATCAGCATTCTAGAATCGGAGACGGAATATAGTCTTGAAGCAAAACAAAAGCTACCAAACCATAAACATAAGCCTAAACATAAGGCTAAACATAAGCCTAAACATAAACCAAAATCATTTTGTCAATATTGTTTTGACTATATGAAAAATTTGTATCGTTGAATGAGATTAAAAACCAATAAAATTGATTTAACATGTTATATAAGTACATAATTGAAACAAAAACTTCATGAATTCACATCAATGCACGTTTTGTGGGAAAACCTACGTTCGCAAACATGCTTTTGATCGTCATTATATTCTATGTAAAAACATGTCATATGCAAGAACGAGACTTGATATTTCACATGAATCCGACGATTTACATGAACCTGAGTTTGAAAAAGAAGTTGATGTACCTTCTCCGATGAATATGTATAAATTGATTCTTCTTATTCTACAAAGACAAGATAAAATCATTCAAGATATACAGCAACTAAAAAAAGGACAACAAATTCAGTTGAGAAAAATAGATTCAGTGTCTTGGTTGCGACAAAATATTAAAATAAATACAACATTTTTGAACTGGATAGATAACAAGCTTCGAATCCTAAATGAAGACGATATATTAGAATCGATTTTCTCTAACAATAACGTCAAATTTGGTGTTGTTGAAATATTGAATGGGCTATTTCAGAATGGTCGAGAAGAAACACCAATTCAAGCTTTTAATCACAAGCAAGAAATATATATTCGGGACTATTTCGATGTTGTTGATAGTAACAAAGCGGATTGGATCATTTGGACGAACGAACAAATAAAAACGTTCATTAAACGTATTCACAACTATATTATTCAAGCATTCTTGAGGTGGAGTGATACCAAAAAAAAAATATACATGGTAGATTTGAATTACTATGAAACAATATATGTTCCACGTCAAAACTTAGTCACAACAGACACAATTCCAATATCATTTGTACATGATAAAATATACAATCTGGTAGTAAAAAATTCTGATAAAATTGTTGCTTATTCTCCACAATAAAAAAAGTTATTTACATTATTTACATTATTAACGTTATTTACATTATGTACATTATTTACATTCATTATTTACATTATGTACATAATATTTTGCCTATTGTGCTATACGATCACGAATATCTAATAATAAATTTACCTTCCACTCCTCATGTACCTTTTTTTCTTGGTGTATGAACAAATTTGTTCTACACATGGGACACTTGTCTTGTTCTTTACTATGTTTTAAAATACACTGAAGACAAAATTTGTGACCACATAAAGTCACCGCAAAATTAGTATTGTTTCCGTATTCTTCAAAACAAATACAGCAAGTTTCTTTTTCTATGGATTCTTTCGATTCCGTAGAATGTTTTGTGTGTTTTTTTATTTTTTTTTTAATTGTAACTTTTTTTGTTTTTAATTTTACAATTTCTTTCGATTCACAAAGCCCACAAAATTCGTTATTTACATCATGTTTTTTACCTTCCACGTCGTATACAACAATCAAACGTTTATAAGGAATGCTTACATACGTGCAATCATAACAATAGACTGCTTGCGTATTCATTTCAGGATCACAACAATAAGGACATTTACGTTTAGTGTGTCCTGTATTATTGCATATGCTACACCTTGATTTACACGTCATCACGTATCGATATTGATATTAATATTGATTTTAGTTATATTCTTCAATTAAATAATTTTAAATTCAATTTTGCACTTTAGGTTCAATTGAGTCTGAAAACTTAAATTCAAAAAATTGATTTTTATTTCATCACTTCACAATTTGTAAAATTCAAAATGTTCAGACATAATCACTCTACCTACTATGTTGGAACAGCACGTTTTAATCCTCATACCAAATTAGAAAATGAGATGTACTGTAAGAAACATAAAATCAGTGGTTGTGTATACGGATTTCCAATACCTATATCAGAAGCAATTCCTGTAAATTCAAATGTTTTCATTATTGAAATGGTAAATGTGAGTAAACAACATGAGCAATATCCGGGATATGTTTCTGGGATTGGATTAATTACAAATCACATACAATGGAAGAAAGATTATTCGATTTATCATAACAAAGAATATAATCGACACATTTACGAAGGACAGTATCTTCTGAAACGAGAAGAAATGAGTGAACAACAATTAAAAATGACGAGACGTCTAGACTGGATATTATTTCACGGAAGTTCTCATATGAAACGTTCGACCTGGGTTACGAAGATACCCAATGATATTTTTGAATGTGTACCTTTACAGCCATTACTTATTGACATCCTTGAAAATACAACTATTTAAATTCAGTTCAATTTTCATATTTTTTTTAGACGCTTGATGTAATATGTAATGACCAATAAAGATTACAACATTGATAATTATTCTGAAAATGAATTGTTTGAATTATTTAGTATAGATTCCAATGATACAGATGTAGAAAATTTAGAAAAAATAGACGAATTCATGAAAAATTTGATACACAAGAAAAAAGACAAAAGTATGCATGATTTTTTACAGAATGCTGGAAGCAAAATTTTATCTGGATACCTATTGCGTGCAAGTTCATATAGTATCCGTGATTTAATGTCATTGTTCCAAAAAAAAAATCAAATTATTCACCTCGAAAATATCAAGCAATATGCTTCGTATGTTATTGATGCAAAAGAAGGATATGTAAAATTGTATTTGGAAAAGGTATTTCAAATCCTTACCGAAAAAATATCTCAAAAAGAATTTGAAATAGCACGTGAACACGAAAATGAATTCATTGAGCAATTTGTATATTTAGATACGCGTTTTCGCAACAATTTATCCCAATCCGCAAATAATTCAATATTTGCTATCCCTGAAACCAAACAAGTTGTTTCAATGTCGCTACATAATATTGATGTTCCTCTTACATGGAAAATATTCGACGACAATAAACAAAATAATTTTTTTTATGTGGGAACAAAACAGGTTCAACAAAAACTGTGTGATTTCAAACACAGTCCAACAAAGCATTATGAAGGATATACAAAGGTTTCATTTGTAGACGAAGATTTAAATACTCTTGACGGTTCAACACTGAATAATGTTGTAGTTAATCTACTAAACAATAAGACTAGTAATACTATTACTTTTGTATACGACACTAAAAGCAACAAACTTCAAATAATGTCAACAACAGAAGAAATGCATATTGTATTTCATGATTCATTTTCGGATACATTTTCAAAAGTCAACATGAATCATACTCTAGGATGGAAACTTGGGTTCAGACAATCCGAGTTTACCATAACAACAAATCCAACACGAGCAGAAGCACATATTTATATGTATCCGAATAGTTTATATTTGCATATTGACGATTTTATTACAAATAGTTCGGAGGCGCCTATTATTTTACCTTTACCAAAATATAACACAACGAACAACGATTTAACGTATTGTTTACAAAAGTATATTCAAACTAAAAATATCAATGATGATAACATTGAAGAAATTACCAAATTTATCAAAGCGAACAAGCACCTACACCACGAAAGCGACGTATTACAAAAACATATTCAAAGTTCGTTTAAAAGTACTCTGAAAACATCTGATATTAAATTGTTGTTAGACGAAATTCAGAATTCTATACAAAACAAAAATATTCAACGCATAAAAAATGCGTTTGCTGTTATTGATTTAAGAGGGAGTCCTGTGGATTCTATTCAACAAGGGAAATATATAAGTGAATACCATGAAGATTTCGAATATAAAAAATCCTACTCTGGTCCAAGTTCTATCTCAAAAATAAAAATAAGTATTTACGACGAGCAAGGAGATTTAGTTGATTTTCAAGGTTCAGATTTTAAACTACAACTAAAATTAGTTAAACATAGTCAATCAAAATTCGCGTCATTACATAAAATTATCGATTCAGATTTGTAGCACTATTATTACAGTTCACATACATTTTCTTTTTTTTTGTTTTTTTTTTCTGCTTAGGTTTTTTGGTTTTGCGTGTAAACTTTTGTTGTTTTTTAAGATACCCACCTTTATGTTTACATTTATTTTTAAGCACTAAATTTTTATTCTCTTGAAGAGATTGTTGAAGTGAATCAATAAATAATTTATATTTATCTTGTGTAATTTTTTGAGAATCGACTAACTTGAAAGGTACATTTATAGCCAGAAGGGGATTTTTTTCACCTTCTTTTACCCCTTCTAGAAAAGAACTCAATTGTTTATCTTTTAAGTTATTCAGAAACATTTTTGAATTTTGTATTTGATTTTTAATTGAAGTATCCATATATTAAACTAAGATAATGAATATTTGAATTTGTGAATAATGATAATAATAATCCAAACAATAATATATACTATTTCAAGTATGAAACCACATACATTTTTAGCTTCCAACGTAATCATAGCTGCTATAACTACGGTGCTTATGTTTGATATGACTAGAGCACCTATCGCTAATTTTATCAGTACTCCAATACTTCAATCACTCAAGCCGTATTTATACAACAGAAGTATAACAGAAGTTGCTTTTTATAATTGTGTAAAAAAAGGTTTCGTGTTAACCTTGTCTATGTTAACTTCTCTAGGGTTTCTGGGTTATCTTATCCCTAAAACAGCAAGGGAATCGTTCTATTTTATGCTAATTGCGCTTCCTATTTCTTGTTTTGTCGCGAACGGATTCAAATATGCTTCTAATATACCTGATTTACAACCGTATTATGAATTAATCGACGTGAATACAGCAGAATGCGTCAATACTATATTCACGTTTATTGTTAGTTATATCGGAATTAAATATATACTACCATTTTTTTGAATACGTTTCAAATTATTTGTAAATTAATTTAAAGATATTACGAATATTAGTAATATATTTTATATATCACATTGCTCGATTAGCTCAGTCGGCAGAGCGTTTGACTTTTAATCCATTGGTCGCGGGTTCAATCCCCGTATCGAGTATTTTATTTCGTGTTTTGAAATACTTTTGTCATATTAATATAATAACAACTTTATGAATATGACAAAACATACAACAACTACAATAGATATCCTCCAAGACAAATTTACACTTTTTCACGATCAACTTAAAGAAGGATATACAAATATGTATATCAATTGGATATTTTTATCTTTCGTAATTCTTTATATTGTTCTGTATTCGGTAAAAACACATTGGTGTCGTCCCATGTTCTGGCTATTTATCTTTTGTACGTTTTCTAACGAGTATAGTGAATATCTATATTTACAAAATAATAGATATTACTCGAAAACTTTTATAGACACCAGCTTCAGGTTAGCTGCGTCTCTATTTAGTGTTGGCGTATTTTACTCTCTATTCCAGCGTCTTCGTACCAAATTGACAACAGTGCATGTAAATTACATACTGTACGCTTTATCTCATATGTTGTTGGGTGTTTTTACTGTAGAATTCATAGCTTTATTTCAAACGCTATCCACGAACTCCTGTGAATGGTTTTATCCCATAATTTCTTGGTCAGGTGTTTCATTGGTCTTATTCGGAATAGTAGCAACCATAATGTTGAAAGTACATTCATGTAGAGATTGGATAAAACACAAATCGTTCTGGCTGGTTATTTCGATTTGGGGGTTATGCACGTATTATTTAGAATGGTATTTTGATTCGCATTGCGCAAATATCTTTCAAAGTAGTAATTCTACTAACTTGTTTTCTTGGTTTTTAGTGATTGTTTACATAATTTGGGATAAAATGACTACAAAGCAATAACATTTTTGGGTGTTTTGGTTCTGAAGCAGTTTTTAATTTTTTTATATACGGTTTGGAAGCATTCACATATGCTATGTGTACAATATTGAAACTTATGTAATGGATTGTACATAACTCTTATATTAGAACCATGAAGTACTTCAATCCCACGACTATGAATTGGAAGATTCAAACATTTTTCCCAAACACCAATTTTCGAATATGCGTTTCCCAGATATTGTTGAGGCTTTAAAACGTTATGTATTGGATTTGACCTGGACAAACATTGTAAATAATTAACAATATCGCAATCGTTTACATTAATTGGTGTAATGACATGTTTACCGTTACAATTTTCTTTTTCGATGCGGTTAACTTCCATTATGTGGATTTTTGAACGGACAATCCCTTTGTGTAAGATTGGGTGTTGAAATATGACTCTGTAACAGAGTGTAATATCCCGATTCAAAACACGTTTGATATCGTAATCATCTAATACACTGTAAAATAAAGTATTGACGACATTTTCATATTCTGTAGAATCTTTGTTGGAGTTAGATGGAAATATACACCAATACCGAGGTTGTTCCCTGTTTAAATGTAATTCTTGTTTCGTACACATATCCCATTCGTCTTCGTCAGGTTCGTCAAAGTACTCAAGTGAAATAGAATTATCATTATCTGAACTTTTTGAACTGATAGTTTCTTGAGCTAATGTTGTGTTGAAGAGTATTAATTCTTCACCTACTGGGTATTCGTACATTAGATATTCTAATTTGGTAGATTGAATACACCTTTTTCTCAAAGTTGCAGCAACTAATCTTTCATCCTGAAAAATTAATTTTTTTATGTTCTGCAAGTACTCACGGAATTCGATCGTTTCTATACTTTGTAGATTTTTAGTATTCGTGGATACATGTACAAATAAAGAACTTTGATCATGGTGCGATATTCTACGAATATCTATGTTTTCAAAACAATCGTTATTTCGATATAATGCAATGCCTAATTGTGTAAAAAGTAGTTTAGGATTAAAGATATCTGTATTCATATACTCACATTTATTTGTTTCTTCATTTTTAAGTGTCTTTATATCAGGTTCTGTTTTGGATAATGTACTTTTAGGTTCTACTATTGTAGATTCCATGTTGTTTTTTATTACATTGTGTATATATATATTATTTCATTGCAACGTTTTTTAACATTCTTTTCCAACTATATAGAAAGACATGTTAAAATACAAGTTAGATGCAATTTCAAAATTGCAAAATGTTTTAAATTTTAAATATAACAGCACTAATGGTAATGAAAATTCCAAACAAGAAGCCAGACAAACAATTCTTTCGTATTTGAAAAAAATGAATCGTACATCCAAATCCAAATCCACTACTATTTCGATATTTGAATCCGAACAAGAATAATTTAATATATTTACATACACTATATATACATATATGACAACTCATGAAATCGATGAACTGCGTTCACAACTTCAACAATTCCAAGATAGACTTCAAATACTAGAAGATAGAGATAAAGAAAGTTTTGCAATTGGTGGGAGACGAACCCAGCTAAAATCAAACTCAAAATCAAAATCGAAAACAAAATCGAAAACAAAATCGAAAACAAAATCGAAAACAAAAACTAAGAAAAAAGTCAACGCATATTTTCAAGCTATGATTAAAGCAAAAAAAAATAATATGCCTTCATTCACATATGGTGGAAAAACATACGTCGGTTCTAAGCATCCACAACTAGGGATGGTATATAAATCGAAGTAAGAAAATGGAAACTATATTTATTTGTTTAGCATGTATAATGATCTAATTCTATTCGAATTAGATTTCTAATTCTCTGTTTTATTTGATTATCTAAACCGAATATGGCATATCCTTTATATGATCCAAAATCTTTCATTGAATCTGGTATATGAGTCAATATACAGTGTTTAACAATTTCGATCAAATGATTTTCAGGTATTTCATTATATATACATTTGGAATCAATCAGTATATTTTTGGTTTCTTCCAAGAAGTATTGTAATTGATCATTGCGTACATATTCCGCATTTGGACCGGTAATTTTATAACAAGGTTCATTCTCATACAAGTAATTCATATAAATACTATTGTAACAATATATTTATACATAAGTAAATTCAATTTTATATTTATATGAAGTATTTTCAATTATCGTACAAGCATTTAATCTCAACAAACACTAAAATTGAAATAAATTATATTAAGAATTGGATTTTATTTAAAATAAGGTACTATGGAATGTTGTATATGTTATTGCAAATTAAAAAAAGAAAACTTGGCGATTACGAAATGTAAACATACATATTGCCTTGAATGTATACTGAAACATTATTCTAGCTCGAATCCATATTCGCATGTATGTCCAATGTGTCGCACAAGTTTACTTGCACTTTCAACTCCACCAAATTCTCCAATTTCTCAACCTTCGTATATAGATTATGTATTGCAGCCAAGTAATTATTTTGTTATATACGATTCTCAAAATGATGATATATGTTTTAATATGATCAATGACTAAACTTTATATTGTATCCATAATCGTCTAATAATCCAAGGGTGATTGGAGATATTGTATAGTATAAAGGTGAACTGAACACGTCTTTAATAGATTCAGTTAAATGGTGGTAATCTGTGAATGTATCGGAATTATCCGATTTTTGTAGTGGAATTGTTGTTTTGTTTGTATTTGTACTTTTTTGATAATAATATATCGCCTTACTATTTTCTTTACCGATGTATTCGTGTGTTGGAATATTAATTAAATTGTTCCATCGTGTATTTTTTCCGGGTATATACATTAAGCCTAAAGCATGAAATAGTTCATGAAGTAAAGTATAATAAAAATGTTTTTTAGAAACAAAATCTGCAACATAAATAGTTGAATGTTTTGGAAAATCGTTGTGGTTCCATTCGTGGATTACTGTATATGCGTCGTATTGCTCTTGTTCATGTTGAGTTGACACCAAGTCAAAATGAACAAATAAATTGTATTTACAAGAATTGTCAATTATTGTATGAATATAATTGTACAATGTATACATCAAATCTTCGTGTTTTTTAAATTTAGTTTTAAATGCGTTTGATACTTTGAATGCTATCATATAATATTACACAATAATTTATTTTTCTTTTTTTGTTCGTTTTCTTTTATTAGAATATCTATGTGTTTTTGATTTTGCTCTTGTCTTTGATTTAAATTTCCCCCCTTTATTAGACAAAACACTTTGCCTTAATCGATCATTGGCTTTTCGATAAATAGTATTGAAGTGCTCACGGTGTTCATCAGTTTTTTCATCATGTAGATACTGTTCGTTTTCCGGAATCAATTTATCTATTCTTCTTTCATCCAATTCAATCTGTTTTTTACCTTTATCTTGCTTTCTACTATTAGTTTTAAAAAGCGCTTTAATAAAACGATCACTGTTTTGATACATTTTTTCTACTTCGTCTAAGCGTTGTTTTCGATAGCGCGTATACGCATTTTCCACACTTTTTTCATAAAGTGCAAAGTCATTAGCATCTAATTTTTGTTTCGCTGAATTCAGTTTAGATTCTTTTTCAATTTGCAATTGTGTTTCTAGTGCGCTAACAGTATTCGTTATAAGTTGTTGGATTTGATTTTGGTAATGTACTTCTATTTTATCGGAAATTTTTTTAAATTTTTCGTATTCTTGTTCTTCTATAGTTGTAGGTAAGAGAGATTCTTGTTTAGATCTAAACGCAGAAAAAATCGGCATTCTTATTTATGGAAAATATTTTTTTTCGGATACGTTTGAACAACTTGTCTTATTTTTGAGTATTTGTCGTCTGTCATATTGTATCCATATTTCTGAAGTAATTCAATAACAAACGCTTCAAATACGTCAGCAAATATTTCCTTTTGGATATTGTGGTATCCATTATTTCTGAAGATGTACATGATAATATTGAGAATACTAATGAAATCCTGATTTGTCATATAACCATGACTCAAAATAGTATGAGTCTCTTGCTTACAATAATCTACAAATTTTCGATCACTTAACAATTTTTGTACTGAAGATTCAACCATAATTGTTTTCAACATTGTTCTTCTATTGTATAATCATCTTTTTTTTAGATACATTTTGTAAAAAAAATGGCTTTAAATTACTTTTATGTACAACGCCATTTCCTTCTATATACAGGTTTTTGCTAATATTATTTTTATTTAAAAGTTTGCAATTTTTTAAACATGGAGTCTATATTTGTAAATACATCTGGATAATCATGAATGTGCATATGGAGTTCAAATAATAACTCTTCTATTTTGATTTTGTAAAACTCCTCTTGTGTTTGTAGTTCTAGTACTTCGTCTACAAGTGAATAATATTTCATGTATGTTGCATCAGACGCATTACTACTAGCGATTTTGTTTTTATATTTGAGTTTTTTGTCTGTAGCAATACGTAGTTTTTTATGTTGTGTTTGTTGATTTTCTTTGCAATTTAGGTATTCAATGTGCAACAAATGGCGATTGTCTTCAATATGTTCTATATCAGTGTACGTATGTGCACGAATCAAACTTCGTGCTACATGCCTACAAGAACAATCACATGATTTTTTTGTTTTACTTTTAGGAGGCGAACAACAAATTCTATATTCACACGCGTCTAGAAATTGAAACGACTTCGGTTTGTAACTGTTGTGAATAATGCAACACGAACACTTTGATAATATTGTCAATGCCTGTTGGATATCTGGGTATTCTCGTTTGATTTTGTCGCAACGTTCCATACCAGTTTCACGTAGTTTATCAGAGAAACGTAGGTAATTTTGGGAAAATATCTTGGCTTGAATAGAGCCTAGACACAACTCCAGTTTATCGTTGTGTTCTGAATGATTTGATATCTGTAGAATCAACTTGGCTAGATCTGTAGGAAAATGAACACGTAGAGCATCCATATTGAATTTTGACTTTTGGTCGAAATTATTAATTTTTATTGTACAACATATTTATTTAAATTATTTCATTTCAATTTTGCAAATTCTATTCATTTTTATGAGAATGTCTAGATTTACATGAATTCATTTCACAGTATATACCAATTTTCACATGTGTTCAAAATATTGGCGACTACTATTTGACATTCTAATTCTATCACACTTTGTAGATCTTCAAGTTTGTCAATATTTTCATAACCCATTGTAATATGTAAACGACTACTTGAACTTCCAGAAATGCAATATTCTTGCATTGTACTTTTTACTGCAAAGTCTAGTTTTGATTGTGGAAAATCGACTACTTCACAATAGTATCCCCAGCATTTTGTGTACATATCGTTTTCTGAATACGTACTTTCAAATATATGAGCTTTAGGTAGAATCCGAATTTTTATCGGTTGTGGGAATTGCTCTTTTAACTTTCTCCATAAACATATTCCTTTACTTTCTGTCAGAATGTTACAAACCAAAGTTATATGAGGAATATGCTTCATTGGTTTTGGAAAGTTATTTGCATCCAACCAAATCCCATATCCATATCCTGACATATATATTTTAATATATTATACAATGTTTAATTTTTTTGAAATACAGATTATGCAAAATGAAAAAAGTATTGTAATTATCGTTAAATTTTATGGAGACGAATTTTTATTTTAAATCTTTATCATTGTATCGTTCCGCAGTGATTATATGTATGTGTTATCATTGTCACTTTCTGTCATATATGTGTTATCAATATCACTTTCTGCCGTATCTGTATCATACATAATACCGTATTCTGGATAAATGAACATATCAGTAAATATGGAGTCAAGTTCGTTTCGAATATCAGGGAAATCCAATATATGGTTTTCTAGCATATGTGAAATTTCTGTGTCTTTTTCTTCACATACATGAACTGCCATTTCCTGTTCTTCAATTTCACTAATGATTTGAAAATATTCACACTTATATTCTCCATATTTTTTTAAAAAATCTTCATCACTATGTAATGAATTAATTTGTTGTAGTTTTTGCTTTTTGCGTTTGTTTAATTCTGCCAATACTGCGTACTGTTTTTTCAATTCCTCGTGTGTGTATAGAAATACTTCATGTAGAATACACCGATTATCTTCTTCGTGATCCTTTATAGTATACAAATGAGCACGCGTCAATCCTCGTGCAAAGTGCCGACATGGACATTTACAAGTCAATTTGCGATTTCCTTCTTTTTTGATGGGAGCACAACACACTCGATATTCGGATTTTTGTAGTTTATGGGTAGACGTCGGTTTTTTTTCTTGGTGAAGAACGCAGCACTGACATTGAGCCAAAAGTTGTAATGCCCACTCCAAATTTGGTATCGCTTCTTTGTACAAGCAATCCAATTCTTGTTGGTTGCGGTTCAGTGTTCTTCCTTCGATTTGTTGGAGCTGTCGCAAAATAACTTGAATTTGCAGTGGGACGAAACATTTTTGAAGGCATTCAGCATGTTCCCATTGGGACTTCATGTCGTCAATCATATTGGCAATGTCACGAGGAAAATATTGCTGGAGAATTTCCATAATTTCTAACTTTTGTTTTTGGGTGTTTTGAAGTATGAACAATCAATTCAATTTTTAATTTTATTACTTTGGATTTTAATTTGCTGGTAGTGTAATTTATTATAAATACCCTATACAGTTTACAATTAGAATAATAAAATTGAAAATTTTTATGTAAATGATCTGTACGTAAATAAAAGGTATAAAAATGAATATTCGGGATATTTTAATATCTAAACGTCTTTACAGAGACGTAATCGGATTGGTTGTAGATTACATTTGTGGAGACAAAAAGTTTTGGAAACATTTGAATAAATCGGTTACAGATACAATTGCTAAATACCGTATGGAGGACAATCATTGTCTCAAATTGAGACAAATCGAAAAAGATCGAGTAAATTTTCAAGATATGAAAATGCGATTCATTCATTTCATTAATCTAAACGCAGACTACGATTTATATAATCAAAACGAAAACTTTATCGCAAACATGATAAAATCAGAGGGCAGAAGTATCAGTATTCGCTCTTATTTGAGTAGACAACATATTACTGCCAAATTATACATCAGTAAGCTGATTTGCTTTTTCCGAGAATCCATATACACAACACAAATATTAAATAAAAAAAACATGGAGTACAAAATGCTAATTGATATAGATTATGTACCTTCAGTTTACAAATTCGGAAACATTAATAGTGTATATCAAATTATGAATAATCGGTGGGTTGGTTCGATTTCGATACAAGAAAACTTTTCGTTAGTATTACAAGAATTACAATATACACTTGAGAATAAAGAGAAACAGAACAAAATTCAGGTTCGACAATGTCAAAAGTTTCAAACTGGAAATAAATTTCAAATAAAAAATGCAAAATATCAAGTAATAAATGTATACAAAAATGCTTTACGAATTCGAAAAGAAGATTTGGAAACTAAAATTCATTACTTTCGAATAGACGAAGATCAATGTGTATATACTTTCGTGGATAAATTCCAAAGATACAAATATTATACTGATAATACAATAGAGCAATTGTGTTAAAACGTTACGTAAAATTGATTTTTTACGTAAAATTGATTTTTTTTTTGCTAAATACACATTTCTAAAACCAAAAGCAAAAGTGTACACTGGGTATATTGCAAATGATTTCTAGCAGACGCAGACAATGTGGCATATGTCGAGAAACTGGTCATAATAGACGTGGTTGCCCTAGAAACGAGTTGAATATACTCAATCGTCAATCCGCTCTAGACGCAATAAATCGGGCAATGCAGATTAAATTGTGTGTCTTGTGTCACAGTGAATCACACGATTACAGGACCTGTCCGTTTCGGAAACCAGCCAAGCGAATCCATTGGGATAAATGTGGTAAGTGTGGCTTAGATAATACAGGACCAATCTGTATTTGTGGTGAAAAACAAGTAGTTCCTGTCCAGCCAAACGAAGAAGGTTTTCATGAGTGTACTATTTGTTTAACAAATTTGCGAGAACTGAATAAAGTCACTACGAAATGTGGTCACCATTTCTGTGTTGATTGTTTCTTGTTTCACTACACTTCCGAAAATCCAGGATCTGGTATTTGTCCCATGTGCCGAGCCAAACTTTTAGAAGAACAACTATAGGTACAGCCAAATGAAGAAGACGTGGAAACCAGTGAAAAGGTTTTGTTTGAATAAAAGAAATCCAACACTATTACCTTCTCCTTTTTTTTGAATAACTATATAAATATCTAATATATCTATATCACATATATATCTTTCGAAACAAAAGTAAATAAAATGAAACTACGATTAATTTTGATAAATAAATAAGAAGAACAAATATATTAAAAAATTGATTGACAACAGTAGAAGAACAGGAATCGTTAAAATATGTTTACTCCAATAGAAGATTTAGATATTATATTTGTTCTGCCTTATCTATCTCTACATGACGTGCACCAAATTCTTCTTGTACAAAAACGACTACCGATAGAGTACAAACAGAAACTAGACTCTTATAAAATGAGCACTCTTTGTGACATGTCTTTTCATTCACATATCCCTTCTAATTCCATTACATTCATTGCTGCAATTAACAACGGTGGTAATCTATTAGATTACCATAAAACTTTAAAACCCATTCAAAATATTAAATTAAAACGAGATGTAAACAATATACCTTATTTACGCATTGTTTACCCTGATAAAGTTCATACACATATTATTTACAACAGTAAGATTAAAATCGAGAAGAATTCAATCTTATTATACACAAAATAATACATTATCAAAATCATAATATTTTACATTTTTGTATTTAACATACACAACTAAGTTCACATTTTTTTTGCTAGAATGAAAACATAAAATATGAATTAATATAAAAATATTAAAACATATTTGCAGTTATCAGAACAATCATATATTTTTTGGGATATATTTTAATACATATATACAGTATATATAAATATAGTATACAATAATGAAGAATGTTGATATAAAATGTATTTTACTTGAAAGGTACTTGACAATAAAAAAAGACCAAGATATTAGGAACCATGTATTACTTACACTATACATACAAATCATGAAAATTACGTACGACTTAGTTGAAGAATATGGAGTTGATAAAGTGAAGACCAATTTTGTAGAGCTTTTTGAAGACAAGATTATTTATTTTGATAAACCAGATCAAATTCAATATCTGATCGACAATGATATGTTCGACAATATCATGTTCACCAATAAAAAATTACAACATGAAATTAATTTGAAAACCATAGTTGAGTTGACAGATGTGTTGCAAGATGAAATAGATGAAATGAAAGGAAATATTAACAATACAGCAAATATAATTCACGAGG
>Ga0181590_10000229_pt1 | contig 42484 bp, 45 predicted proteins | sample 071ome_34_FD_132446 | JGI IMG/M metagenome (GOLD analysis project Ga0181590, IMG submission 132446) | Coastal salt marsh microbial communities from the Groves Creek Marsh, Skidaway Island, Georgia - 071411BT metaG (megahit assembly) | ecosystem: Environmental > Aquatic > Marine > Intertidal...
ACTATTTTTTTCTCTCAGACTAACACTATCAATAATTGCAATTCCAATTCCAATCAATTCTTCAGCTACAGAAAAAAGTTGAATAAAATCATCTTTATGAAAATTTTCATATCCCAATATTTGATCATTCTTGATTTTCCCACCATTCCTAAATTTCTTTATCCCAATACTGTCAATCAACATTTTTGGTAAATCTAAAATATCTTCAATTGGCCTAATAATTTTTTTTAGCCCACTCATATCTCCATTTTCTTTATAATCATGAAATGCATCAAATAATTGATGTAATGTTATAGTATCTTTTTCCAAAAATTTTGCCGATGAAATCCTTCTTAATTCTTTCATATAGCCCTTTACTCCTATCACTCTCCCAATATCAACACATAATGTTCTGATATATGTTCCCGCTTCACATTCAACATCCAAAAGAAAATCATTACCTCTTATATCTAATAATTCAATATTATATACCGTTCTTTTTCTCAATCGTCTGACTACATTTGACTCTAAAGGAGGAAATTGATAAATTTCACCAGTGAATTCATTCAACACATCTTTGATTTTTTTTTCATCTACATTATCATTGAATGACATATTACAAATATATCTTTTTCTTGATTTACTCAACCAGTTTAATATTTTGGTACCATTTTGTAATCCAATAGGTAGTACACCTGACACATTTGGATCCAAGGTACCAGAATGACCCGCTTTAGCCAAACCCAAAATTAATTTTACTGTATTTACAACATCATGTGACGTTGGCCCAACCGGTTTATCTAGAATAATGAAACCATTTTCAATATATTTCTCACCACTCCTCTCACCAGAATGATCTTCTTTCAATTTAATTTTTTCTAGTTCAATTTTTTCTAAGTCTATTATGTTAAAATTACTTGAGTTAATCAATTATGGTCACTGTTATCTAATATACTTTTTCCATCATGAAATTTTTAATATCTTTATCTTTCTCTAATGCGGCCATAACCTTTCCATCATCTGCACCAGCTTTAATCTCCACAGACATATCACTTGGTTCAATATGATTTATGTTCACTCTTCTTCTTTTTATTCCGGTCAAATCCACAGGCCCTGTTATTTCTACAAAATTTCTGTCAATTAATTGTGTTACAACAGCTTTTCTTCCTGCCTCTCTTCCCATTACTTTTGTTACAATTCTTCCTACTGATATTGCTTTCATTTTTCTCATCCTACTCGCCCCGAAACATCGGCGATGAGTATATTACATATATTGAATTATCATTTAAATAATTAAAGATAGATTTTATTTCTTAAGCAAGTTCAACTTCTATTCTTATGTCATCAGGCACATTTAATCTCATTAACAAATGCATAGCTTTTTCATCAGCGTCCAAGTCTATTAGCCTTTTGTGTATTTTCATTTCATAATGTTCCCAAGTTTGAGTTCCATTTCCACAAGGTGATTTCCTCACAGGGATAATTACTTTTCTTGTAGGGAATGGAATTGGTCCCTTCATATTAATACCTGATTTTTCAGATATATTTGTTAATTCATCTGTTATTCCTCGCAAGGAGTCAACACTAGTACTTAATAATCTAATTCTTGCTCTTTGTACCATTCAATTACCTTTGTTCTAAATAGATTAAAACATAGTTTTTTTTATATATTTAGATAGGTTTTACCTTATTCGCCGAAATCTAATTCCATTTTTCAATCATGATTGATAATTATTCTTAATAAATTCATATCTGGATTATTATTATTTGTAAAACATCCTAAATTAATTATAATAACATCTCAATAATAACAAATGGATGAAAATATCGGTAACCCTTTTGAGAAAATCAATAATATTGAAACATCTCAAGAATTACTAGATATTGCATTTGAAAAATCTCTAAAAACAAATATATCTTCAAGAACTAGATCTGCGATTGAACGATCTAGAAATCATGAATTGAATAGAATTAATACTGCAGCAAATGTAATTGTTGATCGGATAGAGCGTATCATTTCACAATTCCCCACGATCGAAAATATCCATCCATTTTATCAAGAAATGGCAGATTTATTTTGTGGAACAGATGAATTAAAAATTTCATTATCTAGAGTACATGGTATAACCAAAGCCATACGCTCAATTCAAGATGAAGTAAAAGAAAATCTAATAATCACAGAACATAAAGATGAAAATCGCCAATTAAGAAAACAAGCTTTTGGTCGCTTTTCAAGTTTAGTTTACAGAATTCAACCTTTCTTAGAGGACTTGATCAAAGCAAGAAATAACTTAAGAACACTCCCTAGTTTTAACCCCTATCACCCTACTGTGGTCATCTCAGGTATTCCAAATGCAGGAAAATCCTCTTTTATAAAATCAGTCACCTCAGGTAATCCCGAAATTGCTCCATACCCATTCACAACTAAGTCGATTATATTTGGTCACCGCCCTCTAAAATTTTTCAGCATTCAATTTGTTGATACGCCCGGATTACTTGACAGGGATTTTTTAGAAAGAAATGATATAGAGTTACAAGCAATTTTAGCATTACAATATTTATCTGATTTACTTTTATATTTCATTGATCCATCAGATGGTGCCTCTAACAACATATCGCATCAAATTAATTTATTAAAACAAATTCAAGAATATTACCCATCATCTGATCCAATCATTGTCATCACGAAAAATGATTTAGTCGACTCTAATACCATGGAAAATTTAATCAAACTTTTAGAGGAAGAAAAAATAATAAAAAATTCAAAATACTACTCAATAAACACAGTCACCAAACAAGGATCAGAGAATTTAGTAAATGATATTGAAAACATAATTGAAGATTTAATGATAACTAATCCAAAATTCAAAACAATAGATAATATTGAAATTGATCCTGAATTTATCCAAGAGGAAGAAGATCCATTTTGGAGAGATTACTAACTACACAGATATTGTCTTGGTATTACTCTATTTTATATAAAAAAACTACATTATTAATAATATGGCTCAAAGTCTAAAAGATATACTTAATGAATTAGGAGGCGACGAACAAAATACAGTTTCAAATAATGTCGCAAATACATCCGCAAAAAACATGGATGCTTTTTTAAAAGATTTAATTGGGGAAACAAAAAATAACATCATCGCAGTCGGAGTTGGAGGTGCGGGATGTAATGCCATCAATAGACTTGCAACGTCAGATTTTTCAGGTCCTCTTACAGTAGCTGCGAATACAGATGCAAGACATTTATTGGCCGTAAAATCAGATGAAAAAATATTATTAGGCGAAAAATTAACTAGAGGATTAGGTGCAGGAAACGATCCTAAAAAAGGAAAAGCAGCAGCAGAAGAAAGTGTATTTACCATATCCTCCACATTTAAAGATGCAGATATGGTTTTTGTCACAGCAGGAATGGGCGGTGGTACAGGAACTGGTGCAGCAGCAGTAATTGCTCAACAAGCTAAAGATCAAGGCGCACTAACTGTCGGAGTATGTACATTACCATTTGAAATGGAGGGCGAAACAAGAGCTACACATGCAATGGAAGGGTTAAAAGAATTATTTGATGCGTGTGATACAGTCATTGTTATCCCAAATGAGAAACTAATGGATTTAGTCCCTCATTTACCAATATCACTTGCATTTAAAGTCGCAGATGAAATATTAGTTAGAGCAGTCAAAGGTATCGTAAACTTAGTAATTACCCCAGCATATGTTAATGTTGATTTCGCTGATATAAAACAAATTCTTAGACAAGGTGGAACATCTGTAATCGGAATGGGTGAAGGAGAAGGAGAAAACCGCATTGAAGATGCACTCCGAGAGAGTTTAAGTAATTCATTATTAGATGTTCAAATCATGGATTGTAAAGCAGCCTTAATCAATATTTCTGGAGGTGACACATTACAATTGAAAGAAGTAAGAAGGTGTGTTCAAGCAATTTCTCAAGAAATGGGAGAAAAAAGTGAAATAATCTGGGGAACTCAAGTAGATCAAACACTAGGAAACAAAATACAAGTAACAACTATTTTATCAGGAGTATCTAGTCCATATGATATCAATCTTGAAAATGAAGTAGATGAAATTTCTGAAATTGTAGAAAAAATAAACGAAGATGATGGAGCACCCAAAATTACAAGTATTTGGGAATAAATCTACAATATAAGGGTAAATCATGAATATTATCATTGCTGAAACTGCGATTGATTTAGTTCCAGATGATTGGTTAACCAATCCTAAAATAAAAAAATATTATAAAAAAAATAAACGTAAACCAATTATTGATGGTTCTATACATCAACATTTGCTGAAATCAATTCCATTAGAAAATCGAAAAGATCGTCCAGATATTCTTCATTTTTCACTATTATTGGCATCCGGATATCAAAAAATCATACCAAATCTAAAATTATTTTTTTCAACTAAAACCAAAACTTTCGAAGTCATGCCTGAGACAAAATTACCTAGATCCCAATATAGATTCAACGGTATCCTTGAATTACTACTCAGTAATCAAAATAAATCTCCATTGATACAAAATTCAAACTTACCTCCACTCACAGTAGACAATACAATCTTATTCTCAACCAAAGGTCGTGATTTAGATCCAACTGATTTTCAAAAATCGAATTTCATATTTGGTGGTTTTGCTCATGGTTCATTTGATGATAAAAAATATTCACAATTCCAAAAAGTCAAATTAATAGACCAACCTTTAGAACTATGGACCGCTTTATCTTTATTTTTAGGAAACTATAAAACTTACCTCAATGAATTATAGGAATTTATTATCTATTTTTTTTTAAAATACATGTATTTCCTCTTATGTCTTTAACTGTTGAATTCGTCATTTTCGCTAATTGACTCGCACCATTATCCATATCACCAAAACTATCAACATCTAGAAATCTTATTTTAATGAATTTTTTATTTTTAAATTCACCAATAATTTGTTTAATTAATCCCTCGTTAAAACCATTCTTTCCAACTTGAACATTTACCTTACCATGAAGGACATCAGTATAATTTTCTTTAACCATATTTCCTCATAGTATTATTATTTTATATTCTTTTCTCACCCTAACACAATTTTCATAATTTAATTAAATGGTATAACATAATTTTTTTGAAATATATGTAATAGATAGAATGTTTTAATAAACATATGCAAATACGAATTATATAAAATAATTAAGGTAATATTATGACAACCGCATATGATGTCACAGCTGATACACTAATCAACAGAATGGCAACAGAATTAAAATCAATACCTGAAATTTTACCACCTGATTGGGCTCCATTTGTAAAAACAGGTGTTAGTAGAGAATTGCCTCCAGAAAACCCAGATTGGTGGTATATTCGTTCTGCAGCTGTCCTACGAAAAATATATTTACGTGGGCCTCTTGGAACTAGAAGAATAAAAACCATGTATGGGGGAAAGAAAAACTTAGGTTCAAAACAAGAAAAATCAAGACCTGGTAGTGGAAGTGTTGCAAGAAATGTATTAAAACAATTAGAAGCGGCACAACTAGTAGAAAAAGTTCCTTCAGGACGACAAATCACTGCTAGAGGAATGTCTTTCGTTGATAATATTGCCCATTTATGTACACAATAAGTGATAAAAATGAGCGATGACCTAGATGCGTTAAGACGTAAGAGACTTGAGGAATTGCAAAAACAAAATACACCTCAAACCACTGATACAGAAAATTTAAAACAACAAGAAGAACTTAAAAAACAACAAGAAGCTCAAAAACAAGCTTTTCTCCGATCTATATTATCAGACAAAGCAAAACAAAGATTGACCAATATACGTTTGGTTAAACCTCAATTAGCAGAAAACATAGAAAACCAATTAATATATTTATCTCAATCAGGAAGAGTCATCGGAAGAGTTTCAGAAGAGCAACTTTTAAACCTATTAAAAAAATTACAAGATAGGAAAAGAGATTCCTCAATAACTTTCAAGAGGGTGTAAACTATGGCAAGGAATAAAATTTATCCGAGAAAGAAAAGATATGCAAAAGCTATGAGATCAAATCTACCTGTTCCCACATGGGTAACCATAAAAACAGGAAGAAAAGTTAGACAACACCCTGGAGAACGAAATTGGCGATCTCACACCATTAAGAGGTAAATAATATGTCACACCAAGTAGTTGAAGAACGAACTTATACTATACCATTTTATCCCTTTATGAATTCAATTCCAAGAACTAAAAGGGCATCAAAAGCTGTAAAATTAGTAAAAGAATTTATAATGAAACATATGAAAGTGGATGAAGTTTGGTTAGCACAAGATGTGAACGAATTTATCTTCAAAAGAGGTATGCAAAAACCACCACGAAAGATTACCGTTCGGGCCGAAAAAGGAGATGATAATGTCGTTGCAATTTATCTCGCAGGTCTCACACCCGAAGAGGCATTTACAACACAAACAGTTGAAGTAAAGGCCCAACCAACAGAAGACGAAATAGATCTTGAAGAAGAAGACTTTGTTGAAGAAGAAGACGACGAATAATCATTTCATTAATATCAGGAGTATCTATAATGGAAATCCAATCAATTGATATATTGGGTAATTCAAGTATCGGTATATTTGGATTAAGTACAAATAATTATTCCATCATACCATATGGAATAAAACCTAACATTCAAACTATAATCAAAGATACTTTAGGAATTCAACCGATTGAAACTACCATAAATAATTCGAATTTAATTGGTCTATTTTGTACAGGCAATAATAAAAATTTACTCATACCCAAACTAACGAATTCATATGAAATAGAAACCATTTCAAATCTTCTTCCAGAAGACTCTCAACTTCATATAATTGACTCAAAATTAACTGCCCTTGGAAATATTATTGTTACTAGCGATAGCAAAACTATAGTTAGTACTGAATTTACATCTGCAGAACAAAAACAAATTTCAGATGCTCTTGATACCGAATTAATATCCAAAGATATCATGAACACAACAATAGTTGGTTCATTAATTTATGGTAATCAAAATGGAATTTTAGCTCATCCACTCATCAGTGATGACGATTTAGATTTCATTGAAGATTTTTTTAACACTAAAGTGGATGTTGTCACAGTAAATAGGGGAACCCCATATCCACGACCAGGATTAATGGGAAACGATAATGGTGTGTTAGTTGGTTCAGACACTACAGGACCAGAAATAATGAGAATATTTGATGTATTGGTAAAAAATTAATAATTATTTTATCTATCTAAATCTCCAACACAAAGATCAATTGATCCCATGACTGCAGGAATATCAGCTAATTTACCACCGATAACTAAAGGTGTCAAAACCTGTAAATTATTAAATACGGGACTTTTGATTCTACATCTGTAAGGATTTGTTTTTCCATCACTTACTAAATAAAAACCACCTTCCCCTCTTCCAGTTTCAATTCTTCTATATACTTCACCAGCTGGAGGTCTTCTTGGAACATCCATATTTCTAAAAGAATCTGTCGCTTTCAATTCATTATATTTATCCCATACTTGCCAACATATATTTATGGACTCTTGCATTTCTTCTAATCTAACTCTATATCTGGCAAAAGAATCCCCTTCAGTTCTTACAGGAACTTTAAATTTCAATTTATCATAACCCCAATATGGATCATCTCTTCTGACATCAAAATCAACACCACTTGCTCTCGCAACAGGTCCGACGGTACCATAATTCATAGCCATCTCTTTGCTCATTACTCCAATACCTTGAGTTCTAATTCTGAAAATTTGTGCTTCTTCTAATAAATCTATAAACTCATTATGCAATCTACTAAATTCACTAAATCCATCTTGCATTTTTTTCTCAATATCAACAGGTAAGTCAGCCCATACACCACCGATTCTTACATAATTATATGTCATTCTTGCACCAGTTATGGCTTCAAGCATATTAAGAATAATTTCCCTAGCATTCATTGGATAAATTAACATTGTTAATGCACCAATATCTACACTCATTGCAGCTAACCATAAACAATGACTAGCAATTCTTTGCATTTCAAGAGTCAGAATTCTAATTAATTGTGCCTTTTCGGGTATATCAATTTGATAAATACCTTCAATTGAATGGGTATATGCACTAGACCAACTATGTGACTCTACATAACATAATCTATCACAAATAGGTATTCCTTGTTCATATGATCTATTAGTCAATAATTTCTCATAACCTCTATGAAGATAACCAATTTGTGCATCTCCACCAACAATAGTTTCACCATCTATTGTTAATCTTAACGACCATAAACCATGCATCGATGGATGCTGTGGTCCCATAAATAAATTCATTTCAGTTTTCTCAGACATTATTAAAAGTCCTCCGGTTTTCTATATACAGGCCTTTTATACACATAATCCTCTCTTAAAGGATGACCTTCCCAATTTTCTGGCAATAATAATCTTCTCAAATCTGGGTGATTTTCAAATTTAACACCTAACAAATCATATGTTTCTCTTTCATGCCAATTCATTCCTTCCCAAATCGGAGTTAGTGACTCAACTACACCATTATCTCTATCAATTTCGACTTTCAATACCATTAAAACTGGATAATTAGGATTACCAATATGCCATGAGACTTCCATTTTATCTTTATAATCAGTCCCTGTACACATGTTTGGTATAGTAAAACCCATCTCATGTTTTAAGAAATTTGCAACATCAATCAAATTTTTTGGATCCAAAGCTATATCAATTCTATGTTCTTTGATATTTTCTAATTCTGGTAAACCTATGACTTGGTCAAATTCTTTTCTAAGTTTAAATAATAATTCGTCTTCCATATTTACATCCACCTTAATGCATTTCTTTTCCACCAATATCCAAATCCAACCATTAATAGTGCAACAAATATGCCTGCCATGATCATTGTTGTTGTTAATTGATCCTGAGTATCAATGTATCTCACAGAAAGTGCCCATGCCAATAAAAATGAGGTAACTACATCAAAGATAACAAAAATTAATGCAAATACATAGTATTGAAAATTAAATCTTGTCTGAGCATCTCCAATAGGTACTTCACCACATTCATATGCGATAAAAGCACCCAAACCATCAATTTGATTATCTAATTTACGTTTAGGTCCCAATGCTTGATTTAAAAACATGAACGCAACCACAGTCAATACTCCAAGTATAAACAAAATGAACGCGGATATATACTGATCTAGAATATAGGCTTCCATATATTACAACTTTAGATTAAATATTTCTTATAATAATGTTGACATCGGTTCTGATAATAATCAATACATTCGCATTTCTTAAAATCAAAAATTCTATTTATTAATCTCTATGAATTACACTTTTTATAATTGAATTTATCAAATTTCTTTCTTTCTCAGTTATAATATCATCTTTTTGCGAAATTTCATATGCATTTTCCAATAAAATTTTTCTAAAATCCATTAATCTATCTACACCAATTTCAGATTTCAAACTTTCTTCATCAATGTTTGTTGATCCCATTCTTAAATTCTGCACATCTAATTTTACTTGTTCCAAAATTGCCAATTCATCTTTAGTAATTTCTCCGTCCTCTAAAGCAATTAATAAAATTTTATTCATCATTTCTTGTATTACTAAATCCTCATCAAGATTCATCATTTATATCTATACGATACCGCAAAAATTCATTTAAAAAATCTTTCCAATTCAAAATCATAAACCAATAATATTTGTTTGTAATAATCACACACATCAATATTCCATTAAGTCACTATCGATAATATTAAAGAGAAGTTTCCATGAGAGTAATTGAGGGCTGGTAGCTCAGACCGGTAGAGCGCTTCGCTTGCACCGAAGCGGCCGCGGGTTCAAATCCCGTCCAGTCCACTTTTTCTTTTAACATCCACCTGTCAATTTACAATTATACATAGTTTGAAGGATAAAAAACGATACAAATAATAATAATACTCCTAATAACTGATAGCTAGTTGCTCTATCTGGGTTATGTGGGTCGGTAGTAGCTTCATATATTAAATATAAACCAGCAGCACCTAAAAACATAATAATACCTGCGACTAAACCTTCTATCAAAAATTGTCTATCTTGATCAGCAAAAATTAAAACAGGATTACCTTGCGAGTCAGATCCTCTTGCGAATGGTTCTTCAACTAAATCATATACTCCTCCAGAGAATATATACAATACACTAAGAAATATTAATCCATAAATGAATGAATTAGGAATACTTGTCGGTATCGCAACTTTAATTCTATAGAATGAAAAATTTGGTCTTTTCAATCCAGGTATCCATGGGAGCTCTAATTTTTCTGACATAAACTATCCCTATTATAAGGTACTAATTATTTGAACTTTCATTCATTTTTAAAACCTATTATACCTTCTTCATAATATAATAATAGCAATATTAAATCTTTAAATATTATATATCTTAGAATCAAATATAGATATGGTAAATCTAGACGCATTAACTAAAACCCCATCTTTAAATGCAGTATTTACAAAACCACCTCTAAAACCAATAACAATTTATGATAATCCTCTCAACCTTACAGAAATGAATACTCTAATAATTGATGTCAACAGAAAATGGTCATCAACTACATTACCATCCTCAAGTCATATTCTTCAACCAAACACAAAAACCGATCTTTTAAATCTTCTAATTGAACTGCCTCTTTATATCAATCCTAGATTGGAATTAATATGGGTAGATGAACTACCAAATTACTTTCGAGATTTTCAAAATGAACAAACTCAACAATTTCAAAATATGTCTGCACTAGGTCTTTCTTTATCCTTACTCAAACAAATTTCAACAGATCTCCCAATTTTTTTCACTACATATTCAAATTCATATAATCCAGACGCCCCAATCTTTCCTCAACACACAAACTATTACTCAGATAATATTTTAAAATTTGAAATTGTTGATAATGAAATAGTAGTAAGTAATAAGACAAAAAATAATGATTATTAACTTGCGAAAAATATATATCTATAACTTAAAAATCATAAATATCTTTATTTATGTAAATGCAATAAATATATAATTAGTAGATATCTCTATCTTTAATAATAAAGATTATTTTTATTATACCGAGAAGTCTAAATTCAACCATAAAAAAATTTAGGCCCTTAGAGGAAAATAAAATGAGCGAAGTAATTCCTGTCAAAATCAATGGAAAAACATTAGAAGAAGTTATTGAAGAACTACAAAATAAGTATAATATTGTAGGACGAGAAGTAGAATTAAAATTGGCATTAGCTGCCAAATTAGCAAAAAAGCATTTACTTTTAGAGGGTGATGTAGGTGTTGGTAAAACAACACTTGCACATGCAATAGCAAATTATTTTTCATTAGATTTAGAAAGAGTTGATGGAGATGACAGATATAGTGCAGCAAGGTTGGTTGGACACTTTGATCCACCTATGGTAATGCAAAAAGGATATTCAAAAGAATCATTCGTTCAAGGTCCTTTAGTCAGTTCAATGCAAAAAGGTTCAATGTTATTCCTCAATGAATTGAATAGAATGCCAGAAGGGACTCAAAATGTATTATTAGCTGCAATGGATGAAGGTGTTGTAATTGTACCCAAATTAGGAGAAATAAGAGCAGCTGATGATTTTTATATTATCTCATCAATGAACCCACAAGAATTCGTAGCCACAACACCATTATCTGAAGCACTCAAAGACCGATTTGCCTGGATCAGATTAGAATATCAAACGGAAGAAGAAGAAAGAGAAATAGTCACCATCAAATCTGGCGTATCTGATGAACAAATCATTGATCCAGTTGTTCGAATAATACGAAAATCAAGAGATTGGAATGATTTAAGAAGGGGTAGCTCTATAAGAGGCGCAATTGATTTCGCAAGTATTCTTCAATACTTAGATAAAACCCAACCTAAATCTTGGTTAGATGCAGGTATAATGGCTTTATCTACAAAAGTAGAATTAGAGGATGGGGTCGATAAAAGAGTAGAAGATGTCGTTAAAGATATCATCCACGAAGTTTTGGCAGATCAAGATTTTTTTTGAATAAGGAGCTCTTCTCAAATGGGGAGATCTCCGAAGACTTAGCCCGACAACTCTCATCAATGAGAGGTAAAATGGATAAAGATAAAATCCTAGAGGCAGAAATTATAACAGGTAGAAGATCAAAAAATCAATATCATAAACTATCCAAAGGTATGAATTTCATGGAAATCAAAAAACATGCAGATACCGCAATTCAAATGGACAATGTCCCTGCTATTCAAGGTATGGCTATGACAAATCAAATGGCTGTTGCCGAACAACTCTCAAGTTCTGAAGGATATCAAATGCTTTCTAGAAGAGCTTCGGCAGGAGATAACACAGCACCAAATCTCTTTTTCATGTTACGAGGAAATCTTTCAGAAAGGGCCAGACCAATTTTCCGCAGATTAGCTAGAAAAAGTATTATTAAAATTTCAAAAGGTATCACAGGACAAGGTCTCCGTGGAGACGTATTAGTTCGCACAGAATATAGCCCTGGTTCAGATGAATTTGATGATGAATTAACATTAGAAAATTTCATGGAAAAAGGAATTTTATCATATGAAGATATAATTGCAATTGAAAGAAGACAAAAAACAAAATCAGGTGTTTTAATCTTTGACACTTCAGGATCATTATATGGTGGTAAATTTACTGTTGCAGCAATTGCCGTTGCAGTTATGGCCTACCATTTAGAACATGACACATTCTCGGTTGTATTATTCAATACTAAAGCATATGTGATAAAAAGAACAAATGAAAAAGTAGATATAAATGAATTAGTCAATCGAATATTAGACTCTGAAAGCGCAGGATATACAAATATAAGTGAGGGTCTAGAAATAGGTGGTATTGAATTGTCAAAAATGCGAGGTAATAATAAGTTCGCAATTTTGGTCACTGATGGAGTTTTCAATAAAGGTGGAGATCCTCGAAGACAACTTTATCGTTTCCCCAAACTACATATTTTAGGTCTCCCCTCTCAACATGATTGGGGTCGAAGATTAGCATCAGATATGGCTAGAAAAACTAGTGGACGATTTTCAATGGTATCATCTCATGAAGATGTTCCAAAAGCCCTCATGAATTTATTAAGACATACTTAAAAATAAAAAAAAATTAATTTTTTTCTTTGATTTTATATGATAAGTAATATTTGATGAAGTTTTTTTTTCAATATGGATGAAGACAGAAAAGCAATAAAATTTTTGTTAAGCAATAATTACATTGTATCACCTAATTCAAAAACTGTTTTTCGCAATCATTCAGATCCAATGGCATTGGCAAAAAAATTCATAGAAACATTTTCGACAGATATAAAGTGTGACGAATTTACTTTAACAAAATTAATCAATAATACAAATCAATCACCAACCCCTAATTACAAAGTGAACATTCAACCACCAATTTCTCGTAAAATCCCCACAATTAAAAAAAAATATACAATCAACACAAAAATTGATGATTTAACAGATTTACATAATTATGAACCTAAATTTTCAATAATTCAAGAACCTATTTTATCTGATAATTTAGTTGGTGATCTAAATGACATGGTGGGTTATTTTCAAAACCGATACAAAAAATTATCAAATATTCTCAAAAGAAGAGCCGATCTATCTAATTTTCATAAAATCAATGAAGTTAAAAAAGAACAAAATAACATCTCCGTTATAGGTATGTTGTCTGAAAAAACAATAAATTCTGAGAACTCTGCCCAACTAATATTAGAAGATCCCCATAACGAAAAAATATTAGAAGTGATAGTATCTGATCCAATATTAGTTGAACAAGCAACACAAATCATGTTAGACTCTGTCATTTGTGTAAAAGGGAATGTTAATCCAAAAGGAATGTTTTTTGCAACTCATATCATCCTACCTGATATTCCTTCAAAACCAATAAGTAGTCAAAACTATGCAGATGAAACTGTTCATGTTGCATTCTTATCTGACATTCATGTAGGTTCAAAAGGCTTTCTAGACAAACCAATGGATAAATTTATTGATTTTTTAAATGGAAAAGGAGAAAATCTTCACCTACAAAAACTAGGTAAAAATACAAAATATGTTATGTTTTCTGGTGATGTAGTAGATGGTGTTGGTATTTATCCAGGACAATTAGATGAACTCGCTATGGACTCTATTCATGACCAATATGATGCCTTTGGAAGCTTTCTTGAAAGAATACCCGAGGATGTTCAAATGGTAGTAATACCTGGTAACCATGATATGGTGAGATCTGCAGAGCCCCAACCAAAAATTCCAGAAAGATATGCCCCAACATTATCAAAAATGGAAAATGTTCATTTACTACCTAATCCATCTCAAGTCTCATTACATGGAGTTAATACTTTACTTTATCATTGTACATCATTACCTGATATGATTAACAATATACCTGGTATGCAAATTGATAAACCAATTGAAGTAATGATCAACATGTTAAAAGCTCGACATCTCGCACCAATGTGGGGGTCCAAAACACCATTAGCAACTGAACCAGAAGATCATTTGGTTATTGATCCTATCCCAGATATCTTTCATGGTGGTCATGTTCACATTAATGGTTATGGTAAGTACAAAGGAGTTCAAATCGTAAACTCAGGAACTATGCAAGCACAAACAAGTTTTCAAAAATCATTAAACATCGATCCAACACCAGGGCAGGTAACTCTACTTAACCTAAAGACTAGAATACCAAGTCAATTAGATTTCATGTAAAAATTACTAAATAATTTTGTTTTATTTGTTACCCTTTTTTAGAACAAAATTAATTAACTTTATTATGAAAAATAATGGTGAGATTTCCCTTGATCCAAATAATTGGGATGAAATCCGTAAATTAGGTTATCAATCAATAGATCTAATGATCGAATACCTATCAAATATTGAACAAAATAAAGTTTGGAAACCTATTCCCCCTAAGACAAAAGAATACTTCTCATCATCAATTCCTCTCAAACCTCAATCAACAAATGAAATTTTTGATGATTTCATTAATAATATTTTACCTTACCCTTCAGGGAATATCCATCCTCGATTTTGGGGTTTTGTCAAAGGCACAGGGACTCCTACAGGTGCAATCGCAGAATTATTAGCCACAACTATGAATTCTAATACTGGTGGTGGTGAACACATCGCAAATTATGTTGAATTACAAATTATTGAATGGGCAAAAGAAATGTTAAATTTTGATAAAAAAGCTAGCGGTTTAATTACATCAGGTTGTTCAATGGCGAATTTGACTGGTTTAGCCGTTGCCAGAAACGTAATGTCAAATAATGACATTCGTAAAGAAGGTCTAAGATCAATGAGTCAAGATTTTGTAATATATGGCTCTGACCAGATACATAGTTCAATAAAAAAATCTATTGAAACTCTCGGTATTGGATCTAATAATATTACCCTAATACCGACTAATGACAAATTTGAAATGGATGTAGAAAATTTAGAAAAAACAATACAAGATGATATTTCAAATGGTAAAATTCCAATGGCAGTTGTAGCGAATGCAGGGACTGTAAATACCGGTGCTATTGATCCATTAAATAAAATAGCAGAAATCACAAAAAAATATAAAATATGGTATCATATTGATGGTGCATTTGGAGCACTAGCAAAAATTGTCCCCGAATATGATGATATTATGTTTGGGCTTGAGTTAGCCGACTCAATAGCATTTGATATGCATAAATGGATGTATATGCCATATGAAATAGGATTAATTTTAGTGAAAGATCCAATCGCTCATAAACTTACATTTACCCTTCGGCCAGATTATTTATCAGAAGAAACACGAGGCTTCTCTTCATTTAAAAACTGGGCAACCGAATATGGTATTGAATTATCACGTGGTTTCAGATCACTTAAGGCCTGGTTCTTGATTAAAGAACATGGCTTCAAAAAATATCAATTATTAATCCATCAAAATATTAAACAAGCTAGATATTTAGGTACTTTAATTGAGGCTTCTGATCAATTAGAAATTTTAGCTCCAATCGCTCTTAATATCGTGTGTTTTAGATTTATTTTTTCAAATAAAGATGATGCCATTAATGACTCTCTCAACAAAGAAGTTCTTCTACGAATACAAGAAGAAGGTATCGCATTATTTTCATCTACAATATTAAACAATAAATATGCACTAAGAGTCGCAATTACAAATCATAGGACAAAAATGTCAGATATAGATCTTACAATAAGTAAAATCTTAGAAATTGGAAACACTCTTAAGAAATAAAAATATTAATCAAATGAACTTAAAAATTCATCAGATTTTTTACTCAAATCAATGATACTTATTTCATTCACATTAATAACTTTTTTAGGTTCATCACCATAGGTATCTTCAATAACTCTTCCTTTAACCATGAATTCTTTCATTACTAATTTTTGTGTAGCTGCATTTTGATCAGATAACTCCTCCATTTTCATTTTTGCTTCTAACGCATCTAAACCGATTAATTTCTCTGCCACATCATCAAAAACTTTTATGTCTACAGTATCAGTTCCATCATCCAAAACCAATGATAAGATAACTCTCCACCTCCCACTCATGTCTCCATGGTCATTGCAAACTCCTTTATTTTCATTTTCAGAATATTCATTTAGTTTCTTTCTACAATCAGAACAACTCATGTAAAAGTTAGGAGAATATGATTTGACAATGGTTCCGCTTACTTCAACTAACGAAGCAACTGAAAGACTATTCAAACTTGTTTTTACATAACTATTAGGGTTATTTTGTAATTCAGATGCAGTCTGAAATACGGGTATCTCAATTTCTAAATCAGTTTCTTCCACAGTTGTATTTTGATTTATGGAAACTGATGCATCATATTCACCTGCTGGAGTTATTTTTACATTTTTTAATAATAATGCATCCCCCTCAGAATATTTGGATATCTTCCCAATATTATCATTCCATGCTGCTATTCTTCCTGGCATAGCTTCACTATCTAAAAAGCTCATATTCAAAACTTCCAATGTTCTTCCATCTCTCTCAATTGTATTCACATCATAAATTCTAGATATTTTTACTTTTATTGCCATTCCATTCGAAGCTTCCTTTACATCTGATAATTTTACTAATTTCATTTCTCTATCATAATCATCCAATTTTTCACCCTTTGATATGTCGGTTATTGTTGAATAATCCCCTACAGATAATTCAATTTCTTTTGAATAATCACTTAATTTAGCAGAAACATTCTCTAATTTTACAATCATATCAACCTTATATTTTTCAATATTTTCAGCATGATTCCCCCATAACGTCACTCTTCTTTGAAATGATTTGTCTTGAATAGTTAAATTTCCAACATATCTGGTCTCTCCATCTCTATCAAAACTATTTTTATTTCCAACCAAAACAATTTTACCCATAACAATTAAGTTTCTCTCACCATCTTCAATTTCACCTAAATTATTAACTTCTCTCAACTCTTGATTTTCATTAATTTCAATATTTTCTAATTTTTTATCTTCAACATTTTTTATTATAGAATATGAGTTGAAAGTCAATTCCTTTCCATAATCTGAAGACCCAACTCTTAAATCAGTAAGTTCTACTACATCATTTATTTTCAATTTTTGTAATTTCAAAGTATTATCATCCCAAAAAGTCACTCTACTTTTTCCCCCATCATCCATTATATTTATCGAACTTACCAATCCTTTACTACCATCTTTTTTTGTAAATTCTGTAACATTTTCTCTTTTAGAAACAATCTTAACCCTAACAGATACGTCTACTCCATCATTTAAATTTTTCAAATTTTTCAATAAAGCAAAACTTGCCACCTCAACTTCAGGAAAATCTTTAATTAAATTTTTATCGTTTATAAGGTCCATAACACTTTGTCCAGTCAAAGATAATTCAATTTTATCTTGATATCCTTTCTTTGCATTTACATTAGTTAATCTTATTACACTGCCATTTGTGATTTCTTTTATTTCTAGCTCAGCAACTTTATTATCCCAAAAAGCCACTCTAACACTGCTATCTTTGTCTATTAATTCTATATTTTTTACTTTACCTTGAGATCCATCTTTTCTGGAAAAGGTATTTGTCGGAAATATTTTGGCAACTCGCCCTAAGATAGTTACATTAGCCATTCCATCACTTAGATCCTTAATTCCAATTTTTTTCTCTTTTGAAACAGTCACATTTATCCCCAAATTACCTGCAACAACATAGAAGGCCCCATTTTGGTCAACCATATTGTCCATTTCTTCGATAACATCATCAATCATTTTCATGATTTCTTCTTTGGAATGTTTTGATTTATCTGCTAATATTGCAACCTTATCTTCTAAATTATCGTCTAACATATTCAATATTTTCTCCAATCCCTAAATTTAATAAATTTTTGCTACATCTTCACAAGATGATCATATAAATAAAAAGATAAAGGGACATTAATCAAATTGAACATATACCTTACAAGGCCACCCACGTTAATTATTATTGAAAAGGATCCATTACGCATTTCGTAAATTAATGTCTCAGAACTTCTAATAACGTAATTTAACCTTTCTAAAACAATTATCGTTGTAATCTAACTTTACCTTTATATTAACTAAGCTTTTGCTTGATTATGCGAGTAAATAAAAATATATTTTTTACTTGAAGACTCTCTGTTAAAATAACCATGAATGGAGTAATGGGAGCTGGAAAGTCGGTTTATTATACTACTACGGTATATATTAAATTTCATTTGTTGCATACTTACACGTATTCTTGTATTACATAAAATACAAATAAATACATAATTTTTATGTAATGGTCAAAATGTTTCATTTTTTGAAACATCTTCCTATTATCCTCAATTTTGTGGGTAATACTGATCCAAGAGAGACCATTAGCGTAATTCTGCCGAACAGTAAATTATGGATACCTTGGCTTCTATACCGAAGAAGGGCGTGGCAAGCTGCGATAATCTATGGGTAGCCGCACGCAGGCTATGATCCATAGGTACCCGAATTGGAATCCATTCATTGTCCAAAAAGCAATGAAAGGCCCCTTAGGGCCGGGGAACCCTCCGAACGAAAGCATTCAAGTAGGAGGTGGAAAAGAAATCAATTTCGAGATTTCCTTAGTAACGGCGAGTAAAAAGGAAACAGGTCAAACCGAATGAGTATAAGAAATTATATTCGGATGTGGTGTTGAGGACTAGTGTCAACGCGTAAGTTTTAGAAACTGAATTTTGTTTGGAACACAAAACCATAGAGGGTGACAGTCCCGTAAGTGTATAAAACATGCTATGAGCATTAGTATCCAGACTAGGGCGGATTGGTAATTCCGTCCAAACCTCCAGAACCAACTGGAAAGCCTAAATATTAATAGAAGACCGATAGCGAACTAGTAACGTGAGTGAAAGGTGAAAAGTAGTGGTAAAACACAGTGAAAAGAGCTTGAAATAATTTACTTAAAGAGTGTAATGGCGTCGAAGGAAAGAGACTCATCGAATCTAACGGTTGCGAAACCTTCTTGAGAGATGAGTTTACCAGCGTCATTGCGTCAGTCTTGAAACACTGGCCAGGGAGTTTATTTATGTGGTGAGGCTAAGATCATATCTGTGCCGTAGGGAAACCAACCAGCCCGCAATATTATGAGGGGCGACGTCTGAAAGGGCGTGAAATCACATGAATAAGATGCGAAACGAGTTGATCTATGCGTGGGCAGGTTGAAGCCTTGGGAAACTAAGGTGGAGGACCGAACGGTTGCTGATATACAACTCGCTCCGCTGACCTACGTATAGTAGTCAAAGGCTAATCTAAACTCGTGATAGCACATTAAAACCGAAGTGGTGCCGCAGACCAGCGTTGGACGAAAGAAATTTGAAGGTAGAGTACAGACAGAGTCGGAAAGGGCCTTCACGGGCTCGCCACTCCATCTAACTCCGAATGTCAAATTCTTGTAGACTCCAGCAGTCGGGTGGGTCGCCGTAAGGGTGATCACCGAGAAGCGAATAAGCTTGATCTGGGTTAAGGGCCCCAAATGTCAGTTAAGTGTTAAGCTGAAGGGCGTCGTATCGCGAAGACAATGAGGTGGTAAGCTTAGAAGCAGCTACCCATTAAAAAGTTCGTACTAGATTACTCATCGAGCGGTACGGCCCTGAAAATGGACGGGGCTCAAACTGACTCCCGATACCCAGAGGCGTATATTAATACGATCCGGTAGGTTTTCGATGGCATAGGGTAGAAGCAGGTTGGAGATGACCTGTGGACCTTTGTCATGTGCAGATCCTGGTAGTAGTAGGCAGAAAACATGGGTGAAAACCCCATGGGTCAAAAAGGCAAGGGTTCCGAGGCAATGTCAATCAGCCTCGGGTAAGCCGGTCCTAAGCGTAACCTTATTATGGTCATCGCAAAAGGGAAGCAGGTTAATATTCCTGCGCTGCGCCTGAACTCGGTAACGATAGAATATGATCGGACGCTTGTAGATAGGTTCTTGTGGACCGTCGTCCAGACTAAGTGTATAAGTCCTAGGAGTTGCGTTGAGCAGAGAATTGGACAAAATCACGAATGGCCACCCAATAGTGGGGGGTTGAATTGATTTCTAAAAGCCCATGAAAACGATCATATTTACTAATGGCGCATCCGTACCTAAACCGACACGGGTGTCCTTAGGCTTAGAAGGCTAAGACCTCTTGGAGTAATGTAGTTAAGGGAATTCGGCAAATTAGGCGAGTAACTTCGGGATAATCGCTGCCTTTAGACGTTTTGCGTCCGAAGGTGTCACTAACATAGGGAACCCAACTGTTTAACAAAAACATAGCAAACTGCTACGCGGAAACGCTTTGTATAGTTTGTGAATCCTGCTCCGTGCTCGTAAGTTAAAGCCGGGTACAACCGGCCTAAGCTCGAGTTAACAGCGGGAGTAACCATGACTCTCTTAAGGTAGGCAAATGCCTTGTCGGATAATTACCGACGTCCATGAAGGGAACAATGAGGTTCCCCCTGTCCCTAACTAGAATCCAGTGAACCTACAGTCCGGCGAACAGTCCGGAGAGACCTGACGGGAAGAGAAGACCCTGAGAGCTTTACTACAGCTTCCAGTTGTGTATGCGGTTATCATACAGAGCGTAGTTAGGAGACTTTGAAGATTTATCCCCGGGTAAATTGGAGTCAACAATGGAACACTAACTATGATGACTGCGTATGCTCACCTGATGCGTCGGGGACACCTGGAGGTGGGTAGTTTGGCTGGGGCGGCACGCCTCCGATAAGAAAACAGAGGCGCCCAAAGGTTGACTCAGAAGGGTCAGAAATCCTTCGTAGAGTGCAAGGGCATAAGTCAGCTTTACTGTGAGCACGAAAATCCTGCTCGCTGTTACGAAAGTAGGGCCTAGCGATCCATCCTGATCCTCCTTGGTGGGGGCGGGTGGTGACAGAAAAGTTACCTCAGGGGTAACAGAGTTGTCGCGGGCTAAAGTTCACACGTTGGTTTTATAACCTCGGTGATTTAGTTCATACAAACCCTTTACTTTTCTGAAAATATCGCAAAATAGTTGTATTAAATACAACCTGTTCTTTATCGTGTTTCTCCTGTGGAGAACCCACCATAAATTAAAACTAAAGTAGTTACAAGCTCGTGCCAAGCCGAAAACGGCACAATAAAATGGTCTAAACTCTCTTCAAAAGTTATAAGAATAACAAGAATACAAGTAGAGAAAAAACTAACTTACACACACCTAATCAAACTGTAAAGTTGATGATGATGGTGTTGTTGGTCTGTTTCCCAACCAATTCCTATACTTATAACCTATGAAGGAACGAGTTACGATCAGAAAAAGCGCGAGTTAGATATGTTTCAGTCATACTGCAAATTATCTTACAAAGGGTTTGAATTAATCATTTATCGATCTGGATGCGTCCAGAAACGGGATAAATTGACCCCGCGGCTTGCTTCCTCGATGTCGGCTCTTCCTCGCTTGGTGATGCACAAGTCACCTAGAGTAGGGTTGTTCGCCCATTAATAGGGAACGTGAGCTGGGTTCAGACCGTTGTGAGACAGGTTGGTTTCTATCTTTCAGGTCTGTTGCGTATTTGCAGGTAAATTGCCACCAGTACGAGAGGAACGTGGGGATGGGGCCTCTGGTCGATCGGTTGTCTGACAAGGCACTGCCGAGTAGCTACGCCCTTCCAGATAAGAGCTGAACGCATCTAAGCTCGAAGCTGGTCCTAAAACGAAATACGCATTCAATACCACAGATCTATAATGTTCAAAAAAACATATCATACCATGATATTATTATTACATTTATTCATTATATTTCAACATGGGGCGGGTGACTGCAACATGGGTATTAGACGACTCCACCCAAAGAAGATGGGATTGATAGACAGGTTGTGTAAGCGTTGAGCCTCGGCGAAATGTTTAGCATACCTTTACTAACGGAGAAGGTGTTTTACGTGAAAATCTTTCGCGGATCAGTACCTAGAACGAAATTGAATTAATAACATAATACGGAAAGTGTGCAACTAAAAAATACTCCAATTTTTATTTTTTTTATCATTTTACAAGTTAATTTAATTTCCAAAAATGGCGCCAAATATCTTTCAATTTCAATAACCTTTAGATATTATTTATTTCATAAGTAACATTATATGAGGATAGGTATATTGACTTCCGGAGGCGACACCCCCGGGATGAACTCGGTTATACGGGCTGCTTTTATTCAATGTCAAAATTTAAATCATGAATTAATTGGTTTTAAACATGGATGGAAAGGCTTAATCAATAATATAACACAAGAAATTCCAATTGATATAATTGACCAAAAAGACCAAGGAGGAACTTTACTTGGTTCAGCAAGATTCAATCCACTCAATATTACAGATCATATGTCTAAAATCAAAAATACATTAGAAAATAATAATATTGATTGTATTATTGCTATTGGTGGAGATGATACATTAGGCGTTGCAAATGCTCTTCATCAAAATAATATTCCAATAATTGGAGTACCAAAAACTATTGATAATGATTTAGAGTCAACAGATTATACCTTTGGATTTAATACTGCAGTGACAACAGCGACAAATGCTATTGATCAATTAAAAAGTACTGCAAAATCACACGAGAGAATAATTGTGGTACAAATAATGGGACGATATTCAGGTTGGATTACATTACATTCAGGAATTGCAGGTAATGCTCATGTGATATTAATCCCCGAGTATCCATTAAAATTAAATGAAATTTATCATTTAATTCAGCGCAGATATAATGATAAAAATAAATGGGCAATTATTGTAGTTAGCGAAGCTTATGAAATTCCAGATGATGAAAAATCAAATCATAATATAACTCAAGAAAAAGATGAATATGGACATATTCAATTAGAAAAATTAGAAATAGCAAAAAAAATCGCAACTAAAATCAAGCAAGATTTGGGGTTTGATACACGATCTGTCACTCTGGGTCATACTCAAAGAGGAGGTTCTCCTTCAAGTTTTGATAGAGTTTTAAGCACTCAATTCGGATTATTTGCAATAAAATTGGCCCATGAATCAAAGTTTGGCACTATGACTTCTTTGAAAGGATCTAAGATCATCTCAGTCAAATTAAAAGATGCAATAAGCAAATTAAAAAAAGTAGATCTTGAAAGTTGGGCACAAGCAAAAGAAATTATGATGATCTAACATCAAAGTTAAACTTTCTCTTCACGCCCCCCCTATCATTTCTTATGGACATTTTCACTAATTAACAATAATTGGCCTTTCAAACACCAATATTTGTAAATTAAACAAATATTTATACTTCCAAACGAAATTCTAATTATTCAAGATAATAGCTAATCTTATAAAGTAATAAACCAATATTATAATATCAAAAAAGGAATGTAATATGTTAGATATATCTGATGCTCAAGAACGATTTTCATCTTTAATAGAATCAAGATCAAATGCAAGGACTTCAACTCCATCAGTTTCAATTGCAATTAATTCACCATTAAGATCGATTGGAGAAAGTTTACTAAATAAATTTGCATATCAAATTTCATCTCAGGCAAATATTGCAGAACAAAAAGAAAAAATTGCGGATGAAATTTTAGAAAATATAGTTAGCTCTTTAGCACTAGCAGGAATGATTGGAATAAACTTAGAAGAAGAATTATCATCTCTGTTAAATTTGCTTGAAGCAGTTTCAGGTGAAGCATCCTAAACTTTCATTAAGATGTTATAGTAACTACTATAAGGATATCATGTATGATTTTCATGAATTATTATACAATTTGAAGAATGAAAAAAATCTAGATGTCAAAAAATATTTACCCGATAAATTTGCAAAACTAGGTGATTGGCGATCAACACCTTATTTGGGTGAATTATTAATTAATAAAGAAGAAACTGATATCATAAGAATTGAATGTGCAGAATCTCTCGGGAAACAAGGCGATTTTAATGCTATAAAATATTTAAAAAAAGTCCTAAATGATCCAAATCCAGAAATTAGAAGAACCACAATATGGTCACTCGGTCAAATTAATGATATTAACAATGTGAATTATATATTTGAATTATCAACAGATGAGGATCTTATGGTTCGACGATGGGTCGCTAAATCTTTAGGTCGATTGAAGTCAGATTTATCATTAAATAAATTAAATTCATATTTGAAATCAAATTTCCATGATGATGATAAATTAGTCGCTGACATTATACGATCTTTAAACCATCTGCATCATCTAATTCCAAAATCAAAATCACATCATTATTTAGAATTATCATATAGTATTTTGGAATCAAACAAATCAAAATTTGTCAAACAAGCAGCATCTATTCTTTTATTCAACATTTTTTCTATGGGTAATGCACCCAATGCAAAAATGCTATTATCTTTAATTGAACAATGCCCTCTCAATGATCCTCTTATCCGACCTAACTTAATTAAATCAATGGGTTTTTCAAATGAAGTAGAAAAAATTCATAATTTTAAAGATCCAATCAAATATCAGGCAATAGGCATTTCCCATAATATTGATTTATTAATTCAATCACTTTCCAATAATTCTGATCCAAACGAAATTTTAAACATACTAAAAGGATTTGAGTATGCCCGCCATTATTCTAATTATGATAATTTTATTAACCATTCTGATCTTAACATTCATAATCAAGCTTTGAAATTATATGCACTAAATCGATCCCCAATAGAAATTATAATTGACTCATTCAATGAAAATTATGGTAAATATAATGCTCTTGAAATTCTCAAATACTATGGAGATCACGCTCTTAAAATATATGAACAATCATCATTTTCAACCGATAAAATGGCTCGCCAAATTTCAGTCAAAGCAATGACATCTCTAATTATGTATGAAAATACAAAAAATAAATCGCATTTAATTTCAATGCTAAATAAAATTTCTAAAAACGATGTCATATGGCATATACGTAGAGATGCTCGAAATGGAATAGAATATTTTAACTCATTGAACTAATCTTTCATACTACCGATATAATAAAAAATTCTTAATTTATACTATTAGTATACGGGGCTTGTAGCTCAGCATGGAAGAGCGGTAGCCTCCTAAATATTTTTTTTAAATATGAAGAAAGCTATAGGTCGAGGGTTCAAATCCCTTCAAGCCCGTATTATATTATTTGTAATTCTTTTCCAACCTTCTCAAACTTCTCAATTGCAAAATCCAAATCTTCAATCGAATGGGCTGCAGATAACATGACTCTAACTCGAGCTAATCCCTTAGGAACTGTAGGAAAACCTAAACTTGTTGCAAAAATATTATCATCAAATAATTTTTTTGAAAACTCTGCTGATTTTTTAACTTCTCCAATCATAATTGGTGTTATTGGAGTTTGAGTTCTACCTATGTCAAAACCAATTTCTTTAACTGCTTTTTGAAAATATTCGGTATTTTCCCACAATTTATTAACCAAACTATCATCTCTCAAAATTAGATTTATTGCTGCAATGGTGGCCGCTACGTCGGGTACAGTTAATGCTGATGAAAATAAATACGGTCGTCCTTTTTGTTGCATGTAATCAATTAATGTATTTGAGCCTGCAATATACCCCCCTACAACTCCAACTGCTTTCGATAAAGATCCAATGTCTATATCTACTTCCTTATCAGATAACCCAAAATGATTGACAATCCCTCTTCCATGATCACCCAACACCCCTTCTCCATGAGCATCATCAACCATTAATAATGCTTCATATTCTTCTGCCAATTTGGATATTTCATCAAGTTTAGCGATATCTCCATCCATAGAAAATACACCATCAGTTATAATAATTTTATTTTCAAAATTTTTCCCCTCCTCTAACTTCTCTTGTAAACTTTTCATATTATTATGTTCAAAAATAAATCTCTTTGACTTAGTTAACCTCACCCCATCAATAATTGATGCATGATTTAATTCATCTGTAAAGATTGCATCTGGATTTATAGATGGAATTACCGCTTGATTTGCCATAAAACATGATTGAACTGCCAGCGCTCCTTCCACATTTTTAAATTTCGCAATTAATCTTTCCAATTCTTTATGTAAAGTCATTGTACCAGCGATAGATCTAACTGCGCCCGGTCCAACACCAAATTCATCCATAATGTTCTTCGCATGGTTTATGATTTCAGGATGATTTGCTAAACCCAAATAATTGTTAGAACACATGTTTAGTACTTTTTTTCCTTCAATTCCTAACCATGCACCTTGTGGAGTATCAATTGTTTTTATTTTATTATATAATCCAATTTCCCTCAATCTTTCGATCTCTTTCTCCATAAATTTTAGTTTCTTCATATATCATAATTAATCATAATCTATAATTAATTTACTTCATAACCATATTAATTTGAATAACATTTTTTTTCATAATCAGAATACCTAGTTTCAAATATTTTTTATTCACATAAACCATACATATAATGTAATTCAATAATGAAAATACGAAAAGCAGATTTGAATGATTTACCAGAGTTAATTCGATTGAATCAAAACGATTTTGATGAGATTAAAGATTGGTCTAGTTTGAGTCAAAAAGAAAAATGGTCAATAGGTTTGTGGTGGGTAGATATAGAACTTTTATCCTGGTATTTTAATTCCTTAATCGAATCAAAAGGAGGTATAATTGTGATTGAGGATACTGACAAAATAATTGGTCAATTAGATTACAGCATATCATTCGATTTTACTAATAAATTTGAAGGAACAAGATTACATATTGTTTGGCTCATAATTGATAAAAATTATAGAGGAAAAGGTCATGCAAAAAATCTAATTAATTATTTAACAACAACATACGATTTTCCTATTTGGGTTGAAGCAGAAGATGAAAAGTCAGATAACTTATACAAAAAAATCGGAAAACAAATAGAAGAGATATCTAATTGGGAACTTTCAATTTTCGATTATAATCAAATAAATCTGCCTAAATTAATGAAAATAGAACATAGTTCATTAAAACAAATTTCAAAGATTTTCAATAAATATGAACGCATTATTGGCAGGTACTATACTCCCACCCACGATACATATCAATTAATCAATGGTCATTTAGTTAGTGAATTTATTTGGGGTGATACTGAAGAGGCAAAAGTAATTAAAATGAATTACAAATCAATTGAATTATATGCCATATTAACTCAATACCCTAGAATATTTATCCACCCCACATTCAATAAAGATGATTTTAGTCAAGCTCTCAACATTATATTTGGTTTAATTTTTGATATCGGGTTTGACCACATTTTCATTCAAATATATAACAGCTCTAAAATCAATAAATCAATGCTTGAAAATTCATGTAAACAAATTATTCAATCTGATCCAATTTATCAGCTGAATTAAATATATCCATGGCAAGCACCGCTGTCGATATAATATCATCAATAGTTCTTTGTAAAGTACCAATTTTTGTGTCCCCTGATAATTCAGTTATAACTTTTCCACTATCAGAATATGATTTCACATTTAAATTTTCAATATCATCATTTTCGGGCTTCAATATATCTAATAATTTATCACTTTCTTCATTGGCAATTATTTCAATAATAACTTCGACATTAATTTTCATGATATTACACACACACTTTCAAGAATAAATTTATCTTAATAATACTGATGCATTTTCTGGTCTATATTTCCAATCTTTTGGTAAGACACCGGTTTTTCTATAATAAGCCGCAATTCTATAAATTTTCGACTCAATTCTTTGTAAGCCAGCCTTTCCACTCAAATCTTTTTTATTCTCTGTTAAATGATTTCTAAGTTGCATTGCCCTTCTTATCAATGATATTAAATCCTCAGGATATTTTGAAGCAACTTCATTTTCTTTAAGTATGTCATTTATTTTTTTTCCAGTAACTAATTGAATAGAAGGAACACCATGTTGATCTCTTAACATCAATCCAATTTTTGCTTGTGACTCTCCTTGTTTATACAAGCTCACAACTAATTCTTCTACTTCTTTAGCAGACATTGATACCCAATCTGGTGCTTCAGTTAAATATGGTTTTGTCGATCCTGCTTTACCTCTAGTTCTACTATGCATTCGTGCTATTTTTATCACATCCGATAATATTCAGCCCTTTAGAATATATTAATTCATAAAACCAAATATTTCTAACTTACTAAGATTATCATTATTTAATAGTACTATGTTGTAAAACATTCACTCATTTCAGCTCATATTGTATTTTTTTAATCAACAAATAGATACTTTTATGATCAATATTCAAATAAGATATCAATGGAAGCAATAGTTTTGGCCGCTGGAATAGGCACACGTCTAGCACCCCTTACCAACAATTTTCCGAAACCACTTCTTAATATTGCAGGCAAACCTATTTTGAAACGCATTATAGATGATCTGAAAAAAAGTGATCAAATTAACATAATTAATGTTGTAGTAAATTATCAAGCAGATAGGATAATTACTGAAATTAATAATTGGTATCCAAATGATCAAACAATTCAGATTATACATCAAAATGAGACAAATGGAACAGCAGACGCAGTAAATTCTGCGATTTTGCAAACAAATATCGAAGATAATTTTTTAGTTATAAATGGTGATGTTCTTTTCGAACAAAATTTACCCTCTATGATTAACACTAGCTATAAAGACGGATTAATTGTCGGAGTAAAAACAACAAATCCAAATAATTATGGGTTAATTCGACACAAAGATAATTTACTATTAAACATTAATGAAAAACCAGATAGCTCATCAACTTCAATAGAATATATCAATGCAGGATTTTATATCTTACCTAAAGCATCCATTTCATTATTATCCTCCCTAAAACAGTCAAAGAGAGGTGAGTTAGAAATAACTGATTTACTTAACCTTTTAGTCCAAGAAAATTTTAAAATTACAGTATTAGAACTTGAAAATCACTGGTTTGACATAGGTTATCCTTGGGAAATATTAAATGCAAATGAATTTTTTATTAATAAAGAATCAATGACATACACTATCGACTCAAAAACTTCAACAAATGCTACCATCATAGGCAATGTTCAAATAAACGAAACCGCAAATATACGAAATGGAGTTTATATCGAAGGGCCAGTTTTCATAGATGATGGAGCTGATATTGGTCCAAATTGTTATATTCGAGCTCATTCATACATCGGTAAAAATACAAGGGTAGGAAATGCATGTGAAATTAAAAATAGCATTTTATCTGAAAACAGCCATGTTGCTCATTTGAGTTATATAGGCGATACTTTTGTCGGTAATAATACAAATTTAGGTGCGGGAACTATAACTGCAAATCTAAGACATGATAATAAATCAATTAAATTAAATGTTAAAGAAGATCGAGTTGATACAGGTAGAAGAAAATTAGGCGCAATTATTGGGCATGATGTAAAAACAGGCATTGGTGTAAATCTATTACCAGGTGTAAAAATATCTTCAGGATCCTGGATAAATGCAGGCGAAACTATCAAATACGATCTATAAATTACTATTAAATCATTCTTCTAATTCGTTATCAAAATCTTCCTCAAATAAATCTGCAACAGCTTTAGCTAATCTCTTTTCTCTCTCTTCCAATTCATCTTTATTTTTATTAACACTCATTTCTTTAATTCTATTCTTCCCAATAATCGCTCTCAATTCCAAGACTGCCAAAAATATACCAATAAAAAAACTCCCTAATATTATGGGCAATCTCATTGACTCATCATCCACGACATATACTGCAATGATTACTCCAATAATGAGCACAGATACAAAGGTAATTATTGGCGTAAGTCCTTCGCTGGATTTATAATTCACACTCAATAGTTTACTATTATATAATTCTAATAAAAATAAAATGATAGTCATAGTATTGAAAATATCACATTTTAGTCAACAATTGTGTCGTTTACGATAACCTTTAAGCATTGTTCATTTTAGACAAAGTTGGAAAGAATATTATGGATAATCAAATTTCAGAAGTCCTTCCCCTATTCCCTAAACCTTTAACCATTTCAAAGGTAATAGCTCCTTTAAAATATAAACGAGCAATAGTTAAAACCATCGAAGAATTAGGTTCAATAGAACCTATCGCTGTTGATCCAAGAACTGGGTCCGATGAAATTATCGTTGTACAAAGAAAAAATAAATTGGAAGAACTTCGTAATACATTAAACACTTATATTTCTGCATTAGATCTTGATAACACAGAAACTTCATCTAAAGTAAAAATAGGTCAATCAGAAGATGATGTAATCAATTACTTAGATCATACCATCAATGAAAAAAGTTCTAAAATTAACGAGATAATCCAAAGAAACTCAGAAATCACAGACCGATTATCAGAGTTATCTTCTATCATGGAATTATTGGAAAAATTTGATATCCTAGATATTTCAGAGACTTCATTATTAAAAGATACTCAATTTGTAAAAACTTTTATTGGTACTGTATTCCCAGCCCAACTTCAACGATTAAAATGGGAAATAGATGAAATAACTCAAAATAGATTTTTACTAATTGAATATCAAATAGATAAAGAAAATACACTTCTATTACTCTCAGTATTAGACTCAGATGCAGAAGCGACCTCAGATAAACTTAAATCATTCTCATTTAGTGAAGTAGTGATTCCAAAAGATTTAGACCTAGATGGATTAAATCAAAATGATTGTCAAGCAGAATATGAACAATTGACTGAAGAACAAAAATCTCTCACAGTTGAAATGACTGATTTATCAAAAACTATCGGAGTTGACCTAATTGCAGCTAATGAAGTTTTAAATATTGAATTACAAAGAATTGAAATCGAACAAAAAATGCGAAGAACACAAACAACTTGTGTTTTATGGGCATGGATTCCAGATGAATTACAAGATACCTTCCGATTAAAAATAAATGAAGCGACAGAAAATAATGTTTTTGATATAGATTTTCGAAAAGGAGATTTTGACCCAACATTAATTCCATCAAGAGTTGAAAACACTGAATTTATGCAACCAATGCGTGGATTAGTTACTGCATTTGGAACTCCTGGTCTCAAAGAAATTGACCCATTCAAGTTTGTATTAATACTGTTCCCCATTTTATTTGGTATAATGTTTGCAGATATCGGACACGGATTGTTACTTTTAGCAGCAGGAGCAATATTCAAAAAGAAACGAGAAAAATTAACAGAAATACCCACTGGAATAGCTGCTTATGCATATGGTGGTGCTAATCTCATGATGATTATGGGAACAACTGCCGCTATCATGGGTGTTTTACTAAATTCATTCTTTGGTGATGAAACATTTTTGATATATGTTTGGGCCTCAATTACAGGTAATCAAATACAAATAGAAAATGCAACTACCGCATTATCGGGTATGATCCCTACTTGGGATTTATTCTTTTACACAACAGAAAGTAACGGTCATGTAGAAATTCATAGAAACTATGTTGCTTTTCTTGTCTTCTCTTTTGCAATAGGTGCTGTCGTAATTCTCTTAGGTTTACTTCTAAATCTTTACCAACTTTATTATTATAGACATAGTGAAGCTGATTTTAGGGCCGCAACAACTTTATTCTTAACATATTTTTCAATCATCTTGACAGCAATATTTGCAGTGGCTTTTCCTTCAGCATCATGGTTGGTCACACTTGGCGTTATATTGATTGTTGGATTTATATTTGCAACACTAACAATAGAAGCCAAAGCACATGGCATCGATGGATTAATGTTAGGTGTAGATCATATCTTGGCTTTAATGTCTAATACATTTAGCTTTGGTCGTTTATTGGCTATGAATACTATTCATTTTGTACTAGCAACTTTACCCTTCTTATTCATTGATATTGGTAGAAGTGCAGCAGATAAGAAAGAATTGGGTTATGTATTTAATCATTACTTAGATCTTGATCAATGGCCAATGGCAGAACCATCAATGTTTCTATTATGGTTTTTAGGAGCATTCGTTGGATCACTAATAGTTGTTCCAGTAGAAACAACATTTAGTACTCTTCAAGCACTAAGATTAAATTGGGTAGAATTTTTCGGTAAATTTTACAAAGGTACTGGTCTGGAATTTAACCCCGTTAAAATCAATCGTCTCCACACTATTGAGGAATGAATATTATTATGTCGATAGTACCTTTTTTGATAGCAAAAGCACATGCAAATCATTCTAAAAGTCCAACTCAATCTCAAATAAATTCAATGATTACATCCGAACGTATTATTGATGTAGAAAATATATTACAAAATACAGGATATGGCAAACTATTAAACGAAGTAAGACCTAGTGTCGATCTTCCTCAATTTGAAATTAATTTAAGAAGAGAATTTGCTCGTATACTGCATGTCTTCAGAACTGCTTCAGATAATAGCACACGTGAACTTTTAGATGCTTTCGCTATTTCAATAGAAGCAACAAACATGGATCACATATTTCAAGCTATTATTAGAAACAATGTTACAGAAGACCTTGAAAAAATAATTATTCCTGTAGGAAAATTTGGTATGTCTCATTATCGAAGAATTATGGATTTCAATAATGTCGATACTGCAGTAGATTTAATTGTATATCCCGAATTAAAAATTGCCGCAACAAAAGCATTACAATCTACCTCAGATGATGATGAAAGAATATTCCTTTTATCATCTGCATTTTCACATGCAGCTTATTCAAAATTAGGTAGAGTCGCTCCAAACTGGGTAAAAACCGAAGCAAATTATCTAAATTTAGAAACCATATGTAGGGCAGTCAATTTAGGTATTGACTCAGATAATTGGCTGATCCCAAAGATAGGGTCTGTTTATAAACTTCGAAAAACCCTCTCTAATCTCAATTCGACTAGAGATATTCTTACTTATATGTCAACCAGGATGTCGCCATCTCGCCCTTTAATCAATGCTTTAAATTCAGATGATATGATCTCTAAATTAGAAGACGAAGTACTTCAACTCATATATTATCAAAGATTCAAGAATTTCATATTATACGGCAATAGAAAAGAAGCAATCCTTGATTATTTTTCTATTAAAAAAGCAGAAATTGAAGATATCAGTCGGATCTTGACATCCAAATTATTACATAATGATCAAACCGCAGAATTACGAAGAATGGTATATCCTATTTATCCAATTTAAATTAATCATCATTTCATAAAATATAATTTATCTAAATGTATAGCTGAAATTCAAAAATCTCGATTTATCGCAAACTCTTTACTAATATTTATAATGAACTAATATTGGATAATTATAGGAATATACTATTTATCAAAACAAAATAATATCTGATAAATAGATCCTTAGAGGAAATATATTATGAAACTCAGACATAAATTTGCTATAACAACATCAATTGCATTGATTGTTGCCGTTACATTTGTTAATTTTACTGCTCAAGCTTTAGGTCTCTCACAACTCAGTCTTAGCCAAGGAATTTCTGCCGAAGCAGGAAAGTACATTGGTGCAGGATTAGCAGTTGGTTTGGCTGGTGTTGGATCATCCATTGGTATGGGTAGCGCAGCCTCAGCAGCTATTGGTGCCATTTCAGAAAACAGAGATTTATTCGGAACCGCACTAATCTTTGTCGTTTTAATAGAAGCAGTAGCAATTTACGGATTACTCGTAGCTTTATTATTAATATTTGCAGCATAAAAACAAAAAATCATAAATCTTTATTTTCATCTTCTAATTTCTTTAGATCAAAATATGCTTGAACAGGAAGTTTTTCTGGATGATAAGAGACAGAATCTGCCAATAATTGATAACCCTCATCTGATAAATTTTTTAACTTCATCAATGGTTTCACATTTCTAATAAATTCTTTTCTAGTATGTTTATCCATTTTAACGCTAACAGCAATTTCTCTAAGTAAAATTAAATGATCTCCCATAATATATTCTTTGTATATATCTTTTACTGGTGGTTTCATAACTATGTTTACGGTATATTTTGTAATATCTAAAATATCCTCTTTACTAAAATTTGCCTGTTTAGCATATCCAACTAAACCTTGGGCCCCCCATAATCTTTCATCAGGATCAAAATCTAACATCGCTTTCTGGAAACGTTTAACAAATTCTTTTCTATTTTGAGGGACCGTATAACTTCCCAATATGAACAAAACACCTGAACCAAAAAGAATCACTCCGATTAATACTACCATTACTCTAAATCCTTGAATATTAAAATCAAGTACTCCTAAAAATTGTATTAAACCTGCAAACAAAATTAATAAAAATCCAACTATCTTTGACTTTTTAGCGTCTTTATTGACATTGTCCAAAAGTAATTGATCAGTAGTTACTTTCTTCACATGAAAAAATAGGAGATATTTATTAAAAGAAGTTAGATCATAACATCACCAAAATTACTTTTTTAATGAATAATACCAACAAATAAGTAATATATTATCTACCAAAGTTTTACATAATTTTTTAAATATAATTATTAAAATAATATGTGAGTAAATATAACGGAATTGTTTTTAGTAGATTAATTGTCTTAGCACAAATTATATTCATCCCCACTTATTTCTCATTTTTTTCATATTATTGGAGATCCAATCATACAATTTACTTTGAAAATTTAATAAATACATTTCCACAAATTAATATTCCCGACCAACTTGTCTGGTTTGAAATTAATCTAGGCATCCCATTATTTTTTTCTTTACCTTGGCTTTTATTCTTAACTCTTAATGCAACCCGTATTGCAGACTCATATGATTTAATGGGTCGCGCTGTAGGAAAAGTAAGAATAGATCAAAAATTATTTTATGGTACAAATGCCCTTCTCACTTTAATTTTTTTGATTCTACCATTTATTTCTCCATTAATAACCATAATTGCAATCTTATGGTATACCCGTTTATTTTTGAGAAAAATTCTCATTGGAAAAATTTCATCTTTAGTATGGTTTATTCCCTCATTAATAATTTCCTCTTTTCCAATTTTAATCACCATGGCATTTTACTCAAATTATATATTGTTATTTCAAGAAATATTTGAAATATGGCGAGATTATACTCCATTCATTTTCGGCATTGGTTTGAGTTTGGCAATTTCAATAGCTCTTGGAAATTTTTTATATTTTTTATTTGAAGGCAGAAAAGATCTAGGTACTGGTGACTCAATTCCAATTAATTTCATCCACTTATTTAAAACATCTTTATTTGTATTACTTTTCCTTGTATTTCAACAACGAGAAGCAATATTTGAAACTCCAGATTTAATCAATAATTTGAATTACTTAGCACTAACTTTAGGAATAACTGAATTTATAATCCGAAAAATTAGAAAGATGGATACAAATAATTATGGATCTGGTATAATCATGATTGCAGCATTTTCCATACTTAATCTTTTACTCAATTTAATTAATAATGATATTACCTTAGTGCATCTACTTCAGTCATTTGTTATAATACTCTCTTCATTTATATTTCTCACACTTTTCTTATTGAGCTTTTATTACGCACCAAAAGAATTCAACTATTCATCAGAGATCACTAATGAATAACTATCAAAATACATCTGCTTACTCTAACGATTCTAAAGTTTGAATTTTTCCTTCTTTAATTTGTCTCATTAACGTAGTAACATAACCCGCAATTCGGTTTCGCATTTTTTTACTTGACGCATTCGTAATTTGCATCACTCTAACTTTGTTTTCTTCAAAATCTAATGTTAACTGATCATAGAAATTAACAACAATTGATTTGGCTATTCTTTTGATAGCTCTTGATCTTACATTTCCTATATGTATCTACCTAATTACTCGCCTTTGTTGTCTTAATAAAATCATTCGGTATATTACATAAAATGAGTATAAAAATATAAGATCTATCAAATACATGACAACACAATAATCTGTTCCAATTTATTATAATCGCTCACAATCTCCAACCTTATATTAAATAAAGAAAATGTAAAATTACCTTAGTGTCAATAGAATACGGGGTTTAACAAAATTTCAATTTGTTTTACCTGATCACTTTGGAGGAAAACTAAATGAGTAAAAAATTAGATGAATTTGTAACAAAATCAGATTTCAATTTTTTAGCTCGTATTAGTCGTACTGATCTCAGCGGAACCACAAGTGCCCGCAATGCGTTAACACAAATCACAGGTATCTCTCATAGATTAGCATCTGCTATTCTCAGAAGTGTCGGAGTGGATGAGTTCGCATTATTAGGATCATTAACAGACCAAGAACGAGAAAAAATTGAAGATGCAATATATGATCCCATAGCGGCAGGAATACCTGCTTGGATGTTAAACCGTCAAAAAGATCCTGAAACAGGAGAGAATAAATTACTAATAGGTCCAGATTTATTACTTCAGCATAAAACCGATGTTGATAGAATGATTAGAAAAAGATCATGGAGAGGAGTTAGACACTCACGAGGTCTAAAAGTAAGAGGTCAAAGAACCAAATCTACCGGCCGTAGATCTGGCTCACTCGGTGTAAGCCGAAAAAAGGTATAAATTGGTGATTATTATGGGAGATCCAAGAAAAAGAAGAAAACAATATAATAGTCCAGGACATCCATACCAAAAGCCTCGAATAGAAGCAGAGTTAGTACTCGTAGGTCGTTATGGATTGAGAAATAAAAGAGAACTTTGGAAAGCAAGAACATTAATGGGTAAATTTAGAGCTCAAGCAAGATCTATCTTAGCTCTTCAAGAAGAAGAACGAGAAGTACAAGAAAACCTTCTTATTTCCAAATTATCAAGGTTGGGAATTGTACAAGAAGGCACAACCTCAGATGAAATTTTAGGTATGGAAGTTGAAGCAATATTAAAAAGAAGACTACAAACACTTGTAGTAGAAAATGGTTTAGCCAGTACAGTTCAACAATCTAGACAACTCATCGCTCATCGTCATATCACAATCAATAATCGTGTAATAACATCTCCAAGTTATTTAGTTCCAATTAATGATGAAGAGACTTTAAAATATGCAACAAATTCACCATTTAATGATCCAGAACACCCAACCGTAAAATCTTCATTAAGCAGAGATACGGGATTAATAGAAATGCCAAAAGCTATCGAAGGAGGTCCTGATCAATGAGTGAAGAAGAAATAAAAACTGAACAAATGGAACCAGAAATTACTGAAGAAGTAATTGACACCCAAGAACAAGTCGAAACCGAAACTTCACCGGAAACTCCAGTAAGACGAAGAAGAAAAAGAAAAAGAAATCTATGGGGTGTATGTCATATTCTATCAACCTATAATGATACACATATATTAATTTCTGATCTTACCGGCGCAGAAACAATTTCATCAAAATCCGGTGGAATGTTTGTAAAAGCCCATAGACAAGAATCATCGCCATTCGCAGCAATGCGAGCTGCATACGCTGCAGCAGAAGAAGCCAAATCTAAAGGTTATAATTCACTTCATGTCAGAGTTAGAGCCCGAGGAGGTAACAAAAGTAGAACGCCTGGTCCTGGTGTACAAGCTGCACTTCGTGCATTTGCTAGATCAGGTATGCGAATTGGAAGAATAGATGATGTTACTCCACTTCCTCATGATGGGTCCAGACGAAAAGGTGGACGCCGAGGAAGAAGAATGTAATTAAAAATACTATCAATAATCATCATAAATTATTAATCAAATCATAGAAATTTATTATATCTTAATATTATTTCAATTTCGAATAATTCAATAATCATAATATTAATGATCAAATATGAAGATTTGGTATGAAGCTTTGACTGGCAAACAATCGTTACTTTTCCATCATATAGCTTTATATTATGAGAAACTCAATCATACCTCAATATTCACTACACGAAATAATGATTATACCGAACTTAACTTATTAAAATTAAAACGTAAATTTCATTCAATAGGAAAATACGGTGGATCCAATCTAAAAAATAAACTTATTGAGGGTACTAATCGTATCCAAAATCTTGCAAATCTCATTGACAAAGAAAAACCAGACTTATTAATCTCTTTTTCTTCACCAGATGCAGTTAGAACTGCTTATGGGTTAGGAATTCCTGTCCTTCTAATAAACGATACACCTCATGCAGAAGCTGTCGCTCGACTAACACTATCTTTATCAAAAGGATTAATTCACTCATCATCAATCAAATCAGAAAAATTTGGAAAATTTGGTGTGACCAAATTCTATCCATACAATGGAGTTGACGAAAGCTTATGGATCCGAAATTTTGAATATAATAGTGATACATTAACAGAATTAAATCTAAAACCAAATCAATTTATAGTTCTCCGAACAGAGGAGAGTCAATCTGCATACTATCAAAAACTATTTCCAAAGATGTCAGAAAATGGCACATATCTTGAGTATATCATTCAACAATATCACAAACATCATCCAAATGACAAAATTGTAGTCTTTCCACGATATCCAGAACAATATAAAATTCTTAATAATTATGATGTCATTATTCCATCTCAATCAGTAGACACATTAAGCCTACTCTACAAAGCAAAAGGTCTGATGACTGGTGGAGGTACAATGGCCAGAGAATCAGCAATGTTAGGAACTCCCACAATCTATACATTTCCAATGAAATTGGCAGTTAGTGAATATTTATCGAAATTAAATTTCCCAATATATCATGAACCCAATTATAAAGACGCATTTTCATTATTTCTTAAAATTATTGCAAATCCAAAAATAGCAGAACAAATTAGACAAGAAAAATTGAATAATATAGAAACTCCAGTAAACGCTATTAATAAGGCACTATCAGATTTAGGTTTTTAACAATGTATAGTCTATTTTTTTATATCACGCCACTAATCGGATTTATTTTAACTTTGATAATCATGCCCTATTTGATTAGATACATGAATTCTATCAATAAAAATGGTCCAGATGTATTTAAAATCGACACCCCCATAATTCCAGAATCAGGTGGTATCGGATTCATGATTATATTTATCTTCTTATTAATTATAGGTACAATAGCATCACCAACAATTGTCGTCCAACAAAGATTACTAATGACTACAATAATTATTACACTAGTAACTATTATTGGCCTAATTGATGATTTTAAAGGTCTCTCTGCCAAAATAAAACCATTACTATTGATTATAATTGCTTTACCAATATTAATATTTCAAATTGGTACTCCAAAACCAATATTACCATTAATTGGACCAACTCAACTCACTATATTTTATTGGTTTTTAGCCTTATTTGTTATTGCAATTCCTGCTAATGCCTCAAATATGTTGGATGTAATGAATGGGGTAATGTCTGGCTCAGGTATTATGATATTGTTAACTGCCTTCATAACTTCATTCATCATACCTATTGATGGAAGAATAATAACTGATGACTCAATTTATTATCTCCGATTTGTGTCATTGACAATGATCTCAGTTCTAACCGCATTTTGGTTATTCAATAGATACCCTGCAAAAATTTTTGCAGGAGATACTGGTTCTTTAGGTGTAGGTGCAACTATAGGTTTAGTTGCAATATTTGGACAAATTGAATTTGTTATGGTCGTCGCATTATTACTCCATATCATGAATTCATTTTCAATAATATCATCACTTAAAGGGCTTAGAGAAAGAAAAGAAATTCATGATAGACCAGTTAGCGTAAAAGATGGTATTATCACAGCATCAAAAAATCCAGCAGCACCAATCACATTAGTTCGACTTTTAGTCGCAAGCTCATCAAAAACGGAAAAAACAGTAATAAATCAAATTTATTCTTTAGTCGCATATTGTTGTATTCTTGCAATTCTTAGTGCGTTTTTAATTAGACAGGAGTTGATCCAATTATGAAGTATTCTTTATCAATATATGGTATACTCACCATTATTTGGCTCATATTACTAGCTCTCTGTGGATTAATAGGCATTTTAATTGTACCAATAGATAGTCAAATGTTCACAAATTTAATGTCATATTTAATTTCAATCTCAAAAGTCCTAATTTCATCAATAGCAATCATAGCATGGTTATTATTTTGGTACAAATCTATGAATTACATCCTTTCATATGAATTATCAAAAAATAGTTCCTGAATACATAATTCCAAATTTTTCTATTTTCAGATAATTCCTTCGAAACTCTTTCTTAATGTCAAAATAACTTTAAGTTTTTATTTACCTAATATTAACAAAACAAATGGGCACAAAGAAAATACCTCAAAAAAATGATTTAGTTTTAGTTGTGGTAAATAATATTACAAATCATGGTATATATTGTGACCTCAAAGAATATGATGGTATCACTGCATATTGTCACATTAGTGAAATTGCAGGTACCTTTATCAGAAATATTCGTAACTTTGTAAAAGTAGGACAAAATACAGTTGCCAAAGTTTTAAGGGTGTCTCCTGAAAATAATCAAGTTGATATTTCTTTAAAGAGGGTAAATGACTCTCATAAAAGAGATAAAATTCAAGAATATAAGAGACAGAATGCAGCTATAGCAATATGTAATTTAATTGCAGAAAAATTAAAAATCAAAGTAGATCAGGTTAGAAATGAAATCGAAACCCCATTGATAAAAATATATGGTAATATGTATGCTGGATTTGAAGAAATAGCTGTATCAGAAGGAGAAGTTCTCAACGATTATAATTTTTCAACAGAAATGAAAAAAGCAATATTAGATGTAGTGGCAATTAGTATTCAAATTAGTACTGTTAATATTTCTGCAGATTTAGGAGTTAGATCTTTTGCACCTGATGGAGTAGAACATGTAAAATCTCTACTAAAATCAGCTGAAGAAACAGCTAATAGGTTTACTGAGGTTAATAGTAAAATTACTACTTTAGGATCTCCACAATATAGAATAAATTTAGAAGGTAGATCATATGACGAAGTATTAGAAGTATTGGACTCTATTGAAAATGAACTAAACACAATCAGTAAATCATTGAATGTAGAATATGTAATTGAAAGGAAGAAAAACTAATGAAATCAATTTTTAGATGTATGGAAAATTATCATTACTCCCTGAACTCAAAAAAATGTAGATTATGTAACTCAAAAATAATACATCCATCTCCAGCTCGTTTTTCTTTAATTAAAGAATTAAAATTTCGACATTTGCATAGTTAAAAGTTAAACTACTTTCGAATATAACAACATTACTTTCAAAATTTTATTTTTTTCCTCATGCCAAGGATATGTTGACTTTAAACTAAAATCCATCATTAAAGACTCAATAATTTTCAAATTATGTTTTTCAAATAAAGATTTAATATTATTTATATTACTCTCAGAACCATCATGTATTGAAAATATATGCTTAGAAATTTTACTTGCCTTAACTATGAAATCCATATCTTTATTTTTGGATTTTATTCCAAATGGCGGATTTATTAAAGCAGTATCATATTTCTCATCAAAATCAAAATCAAATATGTTTTTATTAATTAATCTGATCTCATGATCTGTTTTGGCCACATTATTTTTTAGAATTTCATAAGCATCTTTATCAATTTCTATCATAGTTACATTCCCTCCAAGAAATGCTGCGCCTATACCTAACATTCCAGTTCCTGCACCTATATCAATTATTTTTTTATTTTCAATTTCTCCTTTCATCCAAGCATAATGTATCATAAACGCTGCAATCTCTGGGGGAGTCATATATTGTTCAAACTTTATTTTAGGTTCTTTAAAATCATCAATAATTTTAGACAGTTCTATTTCTAATTGTTTTTTCATAAACCATCACACTATCATTCATGTTTATCCCATGGAGGGTGTGGCCCTTCCAATGATCTTCTTATTCCCCTAAGAGTTCCAATTAATGTATTGGCCTCTCTTGATGTGACCATCGACCTACCTATTATCATACTAAATACTCTTTTCATGCCATAATGTTTATCCTCTTCTATCCAAACATGACTCAATATATCATTTAGCATCATCATAAACGCATCTTTTTCCTCCCTTGTCATCAACCTTTTTTCCGAATCAATCTCCTCTTTGTTTAGTTTGTTTTGTTCCCATAATACAACAGATAATGCATGTGATATATTTAAAACAACATTATCTCCTTTAAT
>Ga0181590_10000231_pt1 | contig 42234 bp, 55 predicted proteins | sample 071ome_34_FD_132446 | JGI IMG/M metagenome (GOLD analysis project Ga0181590, IMG submission 132446) | Coastal salt marsh microbial communities from the Groves Creek Marsh, Skidaway Island, Georgia - 071411BT metaG (megahit assembly) | ecosystem: Environmental > Aquatic > Marine > Intertidal...
GGGACATTCTTCCACAAATCAAATCAACTGTTCCGGCTCCAGAGTCTCCTCTGCCGCCATATCCAGAAAAAACAGAAGACGGGCGATCTTTCCCGACTACTACATAAGCATTCGTTCCATTTTCCATTACCTTTTCCGCCTGTGCTTGTTCAAACAAAGGCATTGGTTCAGATACTCTAGAGCCTGCAATCCCTCTTCCATATTTATTGTTCAAATACGCAGGTGAAGATTCTAAATCTTTTTTCAATTCTTGCTTCAAGTTTTCTAAGCTTAGTGCTTTTTTGTATTTTGACATTACGATTCTCCATTGTATAATTAGTGCAAAATCACAATATTGTAATATGAACATGTTGCTGATAATATTCGACAGTTACACTACCGCCTTGTTCTTCTGCTGCCGCCACAACAGCAGCAACAAACCTAGTTTCTAGCATCTGTTTTTTTGACAGCTTTGAGGCAGTCTCATAGCCAAACTCAACTTTAAGATGACTTCTCGTATGTATATCGACAGCAGTACCATTACCATGTCCTCTGGCTCCCGGTTTAGAATACTTTTCCTGTACATGCTTTGAGTAAGCCGCAATAGCCAAATCTCTGGCATCGGCAGCTCCTGCTTTATGTCGCGCCCATTGATTAGCCACCTCGTTATTGTACCATGTATCCGCATAAAGATCTGTAATTCCGGAAGTTGATCCTTCCTTGTCGCACTTTTCCCACATTAAACGAACTTGTGTCTCTACTGTCCTAAAAGTACCCGAAACTTTTACCTTGCCATGATTCGAATCTGCAATTATTGGATCATTCATTGGTATTTTAGCATAAAGTGCTGCCGAAAAGCGATTCATAAAATCGATAATAACATTTGACATCATCATACTTGAGCCAGCAGTCCAAGGCAATTCTTTATAATTGGGCAACTCATCGAATCTCATGGTTGGAGGCTCAACCATCATTCCAGCACCATTTGGCATAGGCATACCTCCACCGGGAAATGGAGTACATTGTAGCCCGGGCTTTCCATTGTTTTGAACTGCTGTAGCGTCTGCCGGAGTCTGGGAATTTGAGACGCTTAATGATGGATTATCATTTATTCCTGCGGTTGGTGTTCCAGATCCATCCAAGCCAGTAGGTAATTTAGCATTTCTATTCGCTCGTCGAGTATATTCTGTTGGCGTATCGATACCATTGTTCGCAGCTATTACATTATCTGGGAATCGATAATTAGGATCCCCAATGCCTAGTGGATAGAATACAGCCATGTAAAGATCCATTGGAGTCGAATAGTTTGAATTCCTTCTTTTGTGAGGAAGCTCAAAATATCTTTGTACAAAATCCATCTGAGTTCTGGCATCAAGAGAACGTAAATAGCTAGTAGTTGTACCTAAATCTGTTGCTGCACCAGTACCAAATTGAATTAACCCAGTGTATCCCAATGAATTGGTGATACTTGGATCAAATGTACCGGCACTTTCAAAATTAATCAGATTCGCTAACCAATAAGGGTTTGTTCCAATATTTCTTGCAACCTGTACAATCTTATCAGCAAATCCAGCAGATTGTGGATAAGCAGTTGCTATTTCTTGTGCGTATTGTTGATCTGAAATATTCGAAGAACTTGTAGTGACAGATTGCTGGCTTGTGGTTGTTGAATTGTCAGAAGTTGGCTGTGCAGTAGAAGCTTCTGGTGCTGGAGTGGTTGTCTCTGTTGGAGTGGCTGCAGTAGTTACCGGATCTATAACGTTTGCTTTTTCTTCCTCTTCTACTGTCACTTTGCTATTTAGCAAGTTTTGCTTTTCTTCTTCAGTCAGCTCCATTTTTTCCCAAACTGTATGCATCATACTACCTTTGAGTCTAAAATAATTGTCGTACAGTACTTCACCAATACCAGTAACAACTTCCTCATCAATAATACTTGAAGTTCTTTCGCCATAAAGACATGGGTTTTGAGGAGATTTAAGAAAATTTACCCCATCTAGATAATAAGCTTGCCTTGTTATCGAAGGGCGATCAACAAGATCATAGATAGTTTCATCATCATAATTTCTAAAATCAAAATGATTATCCGAAGCGTATATAAAATCTATCTTCAAGCTTTCTTCATCTTCATTGGCAAAAAAATCATAATTTACTGTTCTCTCTGTTATATAGCCATAAAACTCTATCGATAATGAATTGGTATTATTATAGATCGTATCATTAATTGTCATTATTTGTTCAATTGTTTCATCAAAATATTGATACATGACGTAGTCCAAAGGAACTAGTTTTCCTATTTCTATTAGAAAAATAAAATTGTCAAAAAATTTATCATAACTTTGCTTTATCATGACTCCTATCTTAATGCCCAAACTAAAACATTCTTGCAAAACCGCAATTAAACGATCAGTGTCTTTAATGGTTCTATTTCCATCCGCTATTGTAATACATACATTAAAAACTTCTTTTCTAGTGAGAATCTCTTTTGTTTCTGCTGGGCTTTGAAACTCTTTTATACTGTTAAACTCATCAATCGAAACCAAATACAAGGCTCTTTGAGCTCTAGTGATCTTGTCTTGCCTCTCTTGCTCTTCTATAGATTCTTGTTCTTCCTTAGATATTGGCTCTTCAATTCCTTCTGTTACTCCTTCTATCGCCGGATCATTTGTTTTCTCGGCTTCTGTAGGGTTTGTTTGTTGAGAATCTCCTGTTGGCTGAGTCAAGTTAAGCGGAGGAGCTGCAGCTTTTAAAGCATCGGCAGTCTTACAAACTCCACCGCCAGCAGGAGGTGCCGAACTATTTACATTCGCAACAACTTGGGCTCCTGTAAAATTATTCTTATCTTGAAAATCAATTGTAACAATATCGCCAACCTCTGGTATTGCTTTATCTTTCATCAATATCGCCTTTGGATGTCGGTTGATCGCATCATAATCTTCAGAATCGACTGGCTCAGGTAAGTGTGCATGCAACTCTGGTATTCTAAATCTTATCTCTACATAATCCGGGATCACTCCCTTTTCTTTTTTAAGATAGGACATCATTGGATTTTTCCAAAGTATATTATCAATAGGCTTATCTTTGATGACTTCCAATACAACAGCATTCATCTGCCCTACCTGTTCAAAAGCATCTGCTGTGTGCTTATCTCTGATATTCTTTTTCAGTTCATGAAAAATAGATTGCCTAGAGCGATCAGAAAATGATCTTCTTGCATTCTTTGGTGATATTTGATTTAGTTCTCCAACCGGTGGTATAAACTTTGACGACATTCATTAATCCTCCTTATCTTTATCCTGGATCATATCGTAAATGTCATCTTTGTCATTTCCAGAAAAAGAAAACATTGAATCTTTCTTTTCGTTTTTTTGTACTAGTGCAGCTATCTTGACTAACTGCTCGTTTGATCTCTGAAGTGTTTCAACATATTTCGCCGCTGCCAGTGACACTTCTTTATGTGCATGTTCGCTTTGCCCTGCAATAACAATAAGATCGCTCAACAATTCTTGGGTTGTTTCACGATCTTTTCTAATGTTTTCAACAGCTTCTTCTAATAATTTATTTAATTTTTTGGACACTACTCTTCACCATTCTCATACCTTTTTTTGAAATCTTCGTATTTCTCTCTCATTTTTGAAAGTTGAGCAACGATCTGTTTTGTGTTTAATCCAGTTATTTCTCTAAGGTATAAGTAAATAGCCTTTTTATTAAATATTTCTATCTTGTCTGCATTGTCAATAAGAGTATTGATAGCGTCATATACTTTTCTTTCATTTGGGCGCATTGAGATAGACTCCCAAGAAGAAATTTCATCTTTAAGTAAATTCATGAATTCTTGTCTTTCCGAGTTTTCATGATATACATCTTCAGAGCCAGGCTCAAACCCTGCTTCTATTTGCCCTTCAAGCGAAGTTTCTCTTTGGTTTTTCTTTTTGTTTTTCTTTACTTGCGCTATAAACCAATTCTTTGTAATAACCGAGAAATAGGAAAAAGCTTTGTGTCCTTTTTCTGGCTTAAACTTATGCAAAATAGTCACCAACATAACCTTACAATCCTGTTGTAATTCAGTAATGTTTGGTAAAGTTGTGAACTTGTATGTATATACAATTTTATCCACCATCTCATTTAGGGCAGGGTGGATTAGTGTTTCATAAAGTTCAGATTTTCTTTTTGAATCTGTATTTGGATCATTGAATTCAATGATCGCATTTTCATGCACTTTAGTAAAGTACATTCTTTTTGTTCTAGGCTTCTTCTGGTTTGTCATCTATTTCTTCCTCCAATTCATCTTCAAATACAACCATCACTTGAGAATATTTTTCAATATCTCCTGCTAATCTTTTCATATGCTGAATAAGGGCGGTGATTGTTGGATCTCCATAGAAGGATTCGACTTTGTTTATAGCCCTTAAATGAGTAGCAAATTCGAGCAACTTATCTTTCAATTCATAGAATTGATCTTCCATAGATATTAAGTTCTTCAAAAGTTTATAAATATACCACCCCAAAAGAGCATTGATGAGGATTGAAAATCCTAATATAAAATATAAAATCATAATTTAAAATTCCTGTCAATATTCTTTTTGTATTCCTTTACTTCTCTTTTTGTTTCTTCGATTGTACGATTGACTACATCACCAACTCTTTCTGTTGGAGTATTGATCTTTGTTTCCCCAAGCAAAGCAGGAATACGAACGACAGAAGGAGCATCACAAACATTACAATTCGTGTGCTCCTCAGTCATTCCATGCCAAACTTCATATTCGCTCTCACAAGCGTTACAGCAGTATGAATACTTCGGCATTATTGTACACTCGTCTCAATTGTTCCACCTTCGGGTTGATTTTGAGTTCTCAAAATAGGTGGATTCATCACGATCACGCCTTCAGTTGGGTGTACAGTCAACTTCAAGCCCTTAAGGACGGGTACAATGTCAGTTTGATTAAGAAGGCTATTTTGTAAAGCCATCATAATTGCTGCTAATGCTTGATCAGATAAATGTGTAGTTTGAACTTCATTGCTCATATTATTTCTCCTTTTAATTATTATACGATTTAGGTGTTGGTTTTATTCACTTTTTCTTTACCAAATAAACAAATTAAATTATCTCTATCGCCTCTAATCGTTTTAATTTTTTTAGATATCTCATCATAAAAATTCCAAGCGAGTATCAAAATATCTAAATCTTCATCCCAATTAGCTAATCTTTCTAGCCCTACGATAGGTATATCTAGTTTAGGTATCGATTTACCAATTTTAAGTTTGTTTTCATCTACAACATACTCCGGAGTTATATTAAGTGAATGCAGAGCCACCACACCTTTTGCAGCCGCCCCAAATGCAACCAAAGGGTTAGACGTCAGATTATCATAAAAACTGTTCTCAAGGGCGAATATGCTGCTCTGAAATGTGTCATAAAGTTCTATCCCATATCTTCCAGACTCTATTTCTTGTTGTATACGTTTTTGGAGTCTGTCAGTTTTATAATCTTCCATGCTGATTATAAATACATAAGATTTTCCATGGATTTCCGGAAGTATTATATCATTGACAAACAATCCAACTCTAGAACAAACTGCTTGCATAGATCTAACACTAAAAAAGGATAGATGTTCATGATAGACTGTGTCAAACTGACGTTCTTCAACCATATCTCTTTGGCTAGTTTGGATAACTATTTTACCACCGACTGCAAGATTTTTCTTACATTCTAACAAGAACTGTTTAGGATTTGGGACATGAGCAAAAACATTTAATGCCGTGATGAAATCAAACTTACAGTCGAACCCAATATCATCCGATCCAAAGAAGCTTACATACGTATTAATTCCTTTCTTTTTTGCTAATGGTTCTAGATTTTCAGCCGGATCGACTCCATACAAATCCCATCCATATTTGTTAAACTTATCTAAAAACGTACCGTCGTTACTGGCAATGTCTAAGATTTTGGCACTTTTGTCGTCGAACATGTTATATAAAATGCCTGATAAGTATTCACAATAGTCGTGCATTGTCTTAGAAGTACCAGTAACATAGTAATAATCTTTAAACAACATTTCTGGCTCAACTGAAACAGATAACTGGGAATGCCAACAGTTTCCACACACATTTACGCTCAGTGGTGCTTGGTAGTATTCATCACTAAAATTTGATACAAGGTTGTTTGCTAATGGCTGTTCACCTAAATCTAAAAACTTTTTCATCTTATTGCTTCCACAGCAAAGACATTCGCTTAATTTTTTATGCATATTCTTTTCTCCCAATAGTCTGAAATGTTCCACCAAATTGTTGAACACGATAGACAGATCGATCATATGAAATTTTCATCCCACCTCTAGGATTTGGATGAAGCCAGTTTCCCTCTCCGTTCTGTTCAAAGACAGAATGTCTCACATTATCAGGCGCATAAGGATCAATTCCAGTTGTCTTAAATGATGTAAATCCTTCATCTAGAAGCCATGCAACCGCTGTCTCACCCGAACTGATCACAGAGTACATCCTAACATCCTCTGTTTCTGGATAAGGGTGGAAATTAAATGTGTAATTAAACACATTGATGTGTTTCGGAAGTGTATCTTTAATCAAGTCATACGCCAAAGTATCACCTTTATTTTCTAGGTTGAATCTTAGTGGTATGATAAGGTTTTCAATCTTATCAAAATAATTTGGTATTTTTAAAAACTGCTCATATATGTACAAATCTCCTAAAAATTGAAAATTAATTCGATCCGTCATTCTACCAGAAGTATTGAGACAACACGTATACATTGAATCATCCGCCTTTACATATCTGCATGTCGGCCCTTTGCCAATTAATACAATCTCTTTGTTTCTGTCATATTCACTAGGCAACTGCTTCTTTACATCTCTTTTTCCTTTTGGTGTTCTTAGCCAATTCATTGACACACCTCCTGTAATATTTCACTCCAATTGTTGTCATACTTTATAGCCTTGTCGTCAATGTAATATTTTGCTCTAGGTTTTTCATATGTAATGTAATCAATGTACTTTATTACGTCATGTTTTTCTAGCCACTCTTTAACCAATTCCATACCAGTCATGCCATTTACTAAAGGACGATCTGGACGTGCCTTTGCTGTGAATATAATTACATTGTATTGTTCTGATAGTTTCTTTAATGCTTCTAGAGATCCGGGCAGTGGATCGCCATAGCATGTACCATCCCCCCAGCCTTTAAAGTCGTGAATTACGCCATCGAAATCTACAGCAATATTTATCTTTTCGTGCTCGAATCCCGGTGGCACATCTTGTTTTAAGAATTTACTCATCTTCCCTCCAGTTTTTTGATTTCATTCATTCTTTGTTTTGCTTTTCCGCCAATCGAAGGACAAGGATATCCAGCGGCATGTATCAACTGATAAAACATCATTGTCGACATCACCTCTGAAGTGTGATAGTATATCACATCTTGATTAATAAAATTAATTTGATCAACTTTCTCTTTTTTCTCTTGAGCACATATCATATGACATTTACAGCCTCTTTCGGCTGCCATACTAAGGGCATTGACTAAACTAAAAGAAGATGCCCCATTTACCGAACATGACATTCCTAAAATCAATACTCTTTTTGGATCTAAAAATCTTAATCGTTGTTCGATCCATTTAGCAAACCAAACCTCAAAAGAGTTGTCTGATATGATGCTGGTTGCCACAATCCCAGATCCGGGACATATAGCATTCTTATTTGTTAATCTAGAGATATCTACTGCTGCATGATCAGCGATTGACATATTACCTCCGTTTCCGACAATGAAAACATGATCCAGATTATTAAAATCATTTTCTAGTTTTATCCATTCGTCTGAATTCATAAGTTTGTTGAATTTTTCTTGTAGGTTTTCCATATCAACTATAGTTCTATTATTTTTTGTCATCTTTTTTCTACTCCTTAAACGGCCATGTTGAATATCCCAAGCCAGATTCTAAAAATTTAATTTGCCATGGGGCATCGATTTCCATCATGGTGTCTTGTATATATGCCCCTATTCTATTTCCTAAAAAAGGAAAAGGAAGAAGCCCACTGTTTTCCACTATTGCACTCTTCTTAATTATCCAAAAGGATCCATTCATGAAATAAGTTTTTCCTGCAGAGTTTCTGTCGTTTGCAAGTTTACCTCTGAGATTGTTTTTTATAAAATCTTGATCGACTATAGTCTGCAACTCTCCATCTACAATCTTAAATGCTCGGAAAGGATTGAACATAGTATATTCAGAAACTGCTTGAATAGAATCTAAGTCTGGATTGCTTAGCATCATGTTGATGGCATTATCCAAATCTATAGTTCTTGCTCCCAGCGTATTTCCAAAAAGCACAACTAGGTAATCACAATTCTCTCCAGTTAAACGTTCTATTTCTTCAATACCATGCAGCATTGTGTCTCTGTGAGATGAATCATCTTGACACAGATACTCTGGGCGTTTGATAAACTTATATCCATATTTTGTGGCGTTTTGTTCGATAATGTCATAATCTGAGGATACGTAGACATCTTTAATCATTTCGCTATCCAAAGCATATAGAGTATTATGAAGATACAGAGGCTTCCCTTTGATTTCCATAATGTTTTTATTTGGAACAGATTTACTTCCGGCTCTAGCAGTTTGAAGAGCATAAAAATTCTTTTTCATTTTTTTTCTCCTGTTAATGATAAATCAATTGGCATTTTGAAGCCAAAATCAAAGTCTTTCAATTGACAAGGCAAAACATTATCTTTTCTTTGTTTTGCTATTTCAAACAAAGTCCTTCTAATAGAATATACGTGTGAGACTCCTGTTTTATTCAGTTTAATTTCTGATAATATTTTTGGAGCAATTATATCAATGTAGTCTTTGGAACTCCACTGATCGGTGAATGCTTTATCATACGGGAAGGTTTCTCCAAAAAAACTAGTCCTTATGACTAGCGAGTTATCATATGTTCTTACGATCAATTCTGCTGATGTTTTCGTTTTGGCATATTTTGAAACAGGGTTTATTGCATCAGTTGTTTTGTACCTTCCCTTGTTCCCATCAAACACTGCATCAGTTGAGATATAAATTAATTTTATGCCTCTTTTGACTGATTCTTTAAAAATATTGTATGTACCAATCACATTGACATCGATACACTTAATATAATCTGATTCTGCTTTTTTCACGTCTGTGTATGCCGCCATGTGAATTACGAGATCAAAATTATTTCTTTGAAAATATTCAATAACGTTATCTTCATTAGTGATATCTAATTCGAATGATGTAGGTGATAAAACGTCATATCCTCCATTTAACAATAGTGGAACTAGATTTGTCCCTAACAGTCCAGCCCCACCAGTAATCAAACATCTTGTCCCCATCCTACTTCATCCAATCTGTATAGATACGACATTTCTGCTCAGGTTGCCACCCTAAGTCTCTAAGTTTTTTACTACTCACAGAGTACCTTAAATCTTGTCCCCATCGGTTTGGGACAAACTCAATACACTCCCTACCTGTATTGTATCGATCTAATATCTGATCAACTACTTCTAAGTTTGTCATGTGGTTTTCTGCGGCGACATTATAAATCTCATTTTTCTTTCCATTCTCTAGAATGCAAAAAAGCCCTGAGATATTGTCTTTTACATATGTCCAATCTCTAATGTACGAGCCGTCTCCGTGAATAGGAATCTTTTTTCCCCTTAAGATACTACTAATACACTTTGGGATCAGTTTTTCTTCAAATTGTCTTTCTCCGTAGTTATTTGCACTTCTAGAGATAACATATTCAATTCCATAAGTCCTGCCATATGCCAAAATCATCATTTCTGCTGCCGCTTTTGTTGATGAATACGGGTTTGATGGCGATAATTTATCTGTCTCAACAAAAGAACCCTCTAGCCTATCACCATAAACCTCATCAGTGCTAATATGAAAGAATAGAGGACGATTGTATTCTCTTTTTCCTCTAATCAACTCTAGCAAGTTATGTACACCCATAATATTACTTTTAACAAATGGTTCTGTCTCTCTAATAGAATTATCAACATGAGATTCTGCGGCGAAATTGAACAAAACATCACAAATAGGAAGGCTATCAATTTCTGAAATATCTGCCTTAATAAGTGTGTAATTGGGATGCTCATCCCAAGGCAATTCTTTGTTTGCTGCATATGTCATCTTATCGATATCCAAAACAGTATGTCCTCTATTTAAGGCTTCTTCTACGAAGTGAGATCCAATAAAACCTCTACCTCCGGTAACTATAAATTTCATATTATCCTCCAGTTTAAATTTTTAGTTGAAAAAGATAAAAAACTTTCCGCACTTTTATCCTTATCTGATAAAATGCATTCTTCTTTATTAATTCCCCAATTTATATTCAGTTTTTTATCAAAAGGATCAATTGATCCTTCGCATTGTGGGTTATATAGCCCAGTTTGAAAATATAAAATAGTCGTATCATCTTCCAAGCTCAGAAATCCATGTGCAAATCCCGGTTGAACATATATAGAATTATTTTTTTCGGGAGTACAATGAATGATTTCGTGAGTACCATATAATGGGGAATCGATTCGCAAATCTACTATACAATCCAATATTTCACCTTTAATTAAATTAATTTGTTTTCCCATTGGTGGCATGTATTGATAATGCAATCCCCTTAAAACATTTTTTTTTGATATTGATATGCTGTATTGAGCTATTGTAGAATCAGTAATATTTGCTATTTCATGAAAACTACCTCTTGAATCTTTAAACTTAATATTATTATTGATTTTAAACTTACTCATTTTAAAACCTCACAGCATTATTAAAGTTTGGTATACTCCAAATTTTACTAAACAACATAATATCGCTCACAAATTGATGATCTTTTTTGAATTCTCCAATGCTATTTAAATTTGTAGATTCCTCATGGTATAAAAAGATGTCTTTTCCATAGTAATGAACTTGTCTTCTATCTGCAATGGCTCTTAAACAAATATCTATATCATTAAAAATCTTAGCAAAAGAAGGGTTAAGCCCTCCAACATTTGCTAGCCATTCTAAATCAGTCATACAATACGCACCGTTATTAACATAAACTCCTTTATCACAATTTACATACAAATCTTCTTTTTGGGCACCCACTTTTGAATGAAAGAAACTTAAACCGTTATTTGCAAAATTAAAACCAGAGCCGCCATATTGTACTTTACCTTGTATAGAGTAATCAATCTCTCCATTTTCAGCTTTGACTCCAAATCTTTCTCCTTTCCAATTTTTTTCAGGATATAGCAGTTTCGTACCCGACAATACAGGTTTATTTTTTCTGTGCCTTGTAATGAGCTCTTTTAATGTCGAATTGTCAGGGAGATACATATCACTGTTCCAAAAAATAACCTCAGAAAATTGCATTCTCTTCATAATAAACGATCCAATATTAACCAACATAGCATAGTTAAACCCAGAATCATAATCACATCTAATGTAGCTAACAGAATCAAACTCTGATACTAAGCTTTTCAGACTTGGATCTGATCGATCATCAATTACAACAATATTTACCATTTCTTCTGCATTATTGGAAACTAAATTATTTAAAGTATACTTTAATAAGTCTGGCATATTTCTAATTGGGAGTAGTAATGGTACCTTGTCTAGACTAAAATTTCCTGATTTCTCAAATTTTACTTTATATGTATTCTTTTCTTTATCAAATTTCATACCACCGTTTTCTGCGTAATTTTCAAAGATCAGTCTAGATTGCTCGAATGAGAAATCAGTAATACCCTCCACCTCGAAATCATCTGAAAACAGTATCGTTCTAAAAAATTCTTTTAATTGCATATTTATTTTTCTCCTTCATAATAGTCCCACAAATGAGAATCAATTAATCCTGATTCTCTTCTGAGATCTGTCTCGTACATCTCCATCGCTAATTCTTCAAAGTCATATTCGGGAATCCATCCCAATGTTTTCATCATTTTAGAAGGATCTCCCCATAGTTTCGGAACTTCACATGGGCGATAAAATTGTGGATCAATTATAACATGTTCTTTGATGTCAAGCCCAGCATATTCAAAAACATATTCTAGAAATTGTTGAACTGAATTAGTTCTACCAGTAGCCAAGACATAATCGTCTGCCACATCGTGCTGCAACATCATCCACATTCCTTTTACATAGTCTTTTGCGTGTCCCCAATCTCTTAAAGGAGAAAGGTTTCCAAGACGAAGTTCTTTTTGACGTCCCAATTTAATTCTTGCTGCTGCTTTTGTAATCTTTCTAGTTACAAAGTTCTCTCCTCTTCTTGGAGATTCATGGTTGAAAAGAATTCCAGAACAAGCAAAAATACCGTATGACTTACGATATGTCCCTACCATATGGTGTGCAGCCAACTTAGCACAAGCATAAGGAGAGACAGGAGAAAAATGTGTATCAAGTCCTTGAGGGCATTTAGTATTATCACCAAACATCTCACTCGTAGATGCTTGATAGAACTTGCAGGATGGCTTTTGAAGGCGTATTGCTTCTAAAGCATACATACACCCCATCAAATTTATTTCAGTGGTACTAACGGGCGTTTTGAAGCTTGTTCCAACGTGTGATTGAGCAGCCAAATTATAATACTCATCAGGCTGATATTCATGCACTAAACGATACAAAGAAGCGGAGTCTGTAACATCTGCTTCCTCTAATATAAAGTTTCCATTTTTCAATAAGTGCTTGATATTTTGTGTCTTGTTTTCAAAATCAGACACAGTTCTACGATATGTTCCAATAACTTTATAACCCTTATCAATCAGAAATTCTGAAAGATAAGAGCCATCTTGCCCAGTTACGCCGGTTATAATAGCGGTTTTCATAAAATTATAACTCCTTCTTCATTTCCAGATTGAGTTTCGAAATCAATACTAAGCTCTTCGTTGAACCTATCATACCAATATTGTTCACCATTGTAAGAATTTCTCAACTCATCAGAAGCTGCACTCCAATATTCTTCATTTTCAAAAACATCTCGCATTTTCTTTCTAGCATCTTCGTCCCTGACATAAGCCCATCTTGATTCTGCTTGTAAGACACCTTGCCATACTGCTTGTTGAGGGATCTGTTTAAGTTCATAGTCTACTGCTGCAAACATCTTTTTAGTTGTAGTAATCTTGCCTTTTGTTTTGCTTCCTTTGAACTTTCCAGGTTCATTGATGTTCTCTTTTAAAGTCAAGAAATCTAAATGCCCACTCCAGTCTGTAGCAACAACAGGAAGTCCATGCCATACTGCTTCATATAACGGAAGTCCAAATCCTTCTCCATGAGTAAAAGAAACCATTGCCTTTACTTTAGGATGGCTATATAAACCTTGCATTTGTTCGTCAGTCAAGTTTCCATGTAGCAAATTAATTGAACACTTCCAGCCTTCTTTTTTAGCTGTATTAGTAATCAGTTCAAACTGACGCTTTGTATTGTGATAATCAAAAACAGAGTCATTTGCGCCATGAACTTTCAAGAGTAATCCAACTTCTTCGTTTTTAAACTCTTCAATAAAATTATTGACAACAGCGTCAACATTTTTACGTGGGCCGAGCTGGGCAACACATAAGAAATTAAAATCATGTTTTAAGTTCAAATCCAATTCTTCAATATCAATATCACGCTTTGGAAAACCAACAAAAGACATTGGAGTGGTACACTTATATTCAGGGATTTTTTGTCCTGTTGATTGATCAGATGCTTCATATGACGTATTCTTGTATACATCCATACCATGCTTAGAGATAGTAATGATCTTGCTCATCTCATTTCCTTTTACAAGCCATTCTCCTGCTACTTTATCCGTCTCTATTCCTGCTGTATATCCTATGTCATGAGGAGAAAGACGCTGCCATTCATTAGGAATTGTGCATTGAACGGAAGCGTCAAATTGTCCGCCATTTTGTCGATATAAAACTGTTTTTTGAAGTAAAGCGTCAATCATTTTTCTTTCTTGATCGTCCTTCCATATCCAACCAGATTTTCCCCAGTTGATATTATGGATGTATAAGTCAATTTCGGGATTTGACATCATTGCTCTAAAAGCAAATCTTCCCATTTCTCCATAACCAGAACGAGAAAGAACTGGTGCTACTAATAATACTTTTTTCACGCTACCTCCAATAATCTGTAATTTGTATGCTTTCTTGTTTCCCAAGAGCCTTCTTCTTCGTGAATTTGTGTCATTAAATCAACCCATGCTTTTTCAAAGACTTCGAAACTATAATTTTTGACTACATGATCTCTACCTGATCTACCAAGAGTGTCACGATAATCTTGATCTGCCATCATCATATTCTTAAATGCTGCAGATACTTTTTTACCATTCAATCTATCTTCGTAGATATACGGAACATCTTGTGAGCCAATGATGGCTTTAGAGTCTGGCTCTAGTCCAATACCAAACCAAGCCTTACCATCTGTTACTTGCTCTTGTAAGCCTCCAGTCATATTCACAATGATCGGAGTACCACAAGAAAGAGACTCTAATGTAGCCAATCCAAATCCTTCTGCATCTGAAATATTAACTGTACAATCTACAAAATTATAAAACATTGCTAGTTGCTCCATTCCTACTTTTTGAGTAGAAAACAATACTTGCCCTTTATCTACGCCAAGTTCGCGAACAATAGCATTAAGATTCTGCCCATATCCATCTCTAGGATCTGTATGCATAATCAATGTTGCTTTATCGTGCCCCACATCATCTAAAAAGTCTTTAAACCAATAGATTAGAGATCCACTTTGTTTACGTCTTGCATTTCGATTATTCCAGAAAAACAAAAACTTTCCTTCTGTTCCATGTTGTTCATCGAACGATTGTCTAAATTGCTCTACTTGCTCTTTTGGAAGAGGTTTAAAGAAATCAGAATTTACAGCATGTGGAACATATAAAGATTTGACATCAGGTGCAACCGTCTCTACAATATCTTGTGTTACTTTTGATATAGAAGCAATAAAATCATTTGATTCATAAGCTGCTTGATTAAACTTAGGATATGGGTAATTGTCCCATACATGATAATACACCATAGGAATTAAAGAACGAATTTCTGCTTCAATTTCCCATAGCCAACCATAAAAACGTGGATCTGTCATAAAATACAAAATATCAGGACGTTCATTCCTGATGATAGATCTTACGATATCTTGTGTGCCATAGCCATCAACAGGGAAGATCTTCCATCTTTCTCCCCATTCTTCCGTGATCTGTGGCTTGTGATCCGGATGCTTGATTGCCCCACCAAGACTAACAATATCAAATTTATCAGACTTGAGCAGGGCTTCGATAATATATCTAGTTTGAGTTCCGACACCCGATGGCGAAAGTGGGTGATCGGATATCGTCAAAACTTTAATTCTTTTTTCCGACATTTCTTCTCCTTTTGTTACGGACAATGTTTAGTCCCCTTGAACTCACAATTAGCACAAGAGAGCCTATTCTTAATATAAACACCATTATCAATGTTGTGAAGTGCTTTCACTAATAATTCCATAGCATTTTCTGTTCTTCTTTTGCCAGAAGTTACTTTAAAAATTTCTATTTCATTAGATTTTGCGGTTCGCTTCAACAGTCCAAAATGGCATTCAATCCTATCAGGATCAATCCCATGCTTTAGGGCATAATAATGCTTATAAAAAATCAATTGATAGACAATCATTTTATCAGATTTCTTTTTAGCATCCCATCCCCAAGAACAGGTTTTCCAATCCAAAATATGATAAATATCGTCTTTTTTGACAACCAAATCAATAAATCCTTTAAATTTAAAAGGATTCCCACTATAGTTAGAAATATCCTCATAAATCTCTTCTTCGCATTTAATAACTTCATAATTACCACCGAAGTAGGAATCTAATTTTGATTTATATTTTTCTACTAAATTCTCTCCTTGTGATTTGAATTGATCAAAATGGCTATCTTGAATTTCTTCAACCAACAATCCTCTTTCTTTACCAAACGCTTCTCCAAAATAATCTCTTAATTGAGATTCATTAATTTCATTTTCTAAGTGCTTCTCGATTGTTTCATGCAATGCAGATCCAAAAGCAGTATAAATATTTCCAGAAAATGATCCATCAACTTTATCGATGTTTGCCAACTTATGATAAAATGGACACTTAGCCCAGTTTTTAAGTTGTGAAAAAGAAATATATTTGTTAGTCATTAGTCCCCCGATTTTTTAACTTTACTCTTTTTATACGATTGGGTTTCTTTTTTATTCAAAGTTTTTTCTTCTTTTTTTTCAATTTTGCTAAAAATCCAAGTACCTTCTAGATTAGCCGACTGTCCTTTGGTACTATAAGAAGACAATAATTTGTTAGTCTGGGACTCCAATTTATATTCTGTAATAATAACTCCTTCTTGTTTCAAATACTCTTGAAGTTCAGAGTTAGAAAATTCTTGTACTGGATCTCTTGCATACTTTCTTTCTGGAAGTTTCACATCTACGATCATCTTTCCATCTTCTTCTGTTTTGTTGATAATAATTTGTTTCATTGATTTTTCTCCTTAACTTAATTTAAAATCAGTATTTTTATCTAGTAATTCTATTCTAGAATATAATATTGGTGATATTTTCTTCAGTTGCAGCCCACCTTCTAGATAGTAATCCTCAAAACCAGTAGCAAAATATTCACGCACTGATGTGGCTGCATATGGGCGTATGAAGAGAGTTGGAGCCATATTTTCAATTTCTGTATATCCAACTTTCTCATATAAAAACTTATCAAATTTAGGATCATACTCGGTGTTAATAAAATCAAAATATGACATTCCAAAATAATCCAAATCATAGTCCTGAGTTATTAAATCGTGCAATCTGTTCATCTTTCCTAAATACTCATTGATAATCTTGCCATCTTCATATATTTTTTCAGAATTATTTTCTTCAAATCTATGAGCAAATTCATGAACCAAGTCATCAATAACGTCTTTTTCGTGTTTAGCTTTTGTGCTATCAATGTAGATATTATCTTTATGATGAAGTGCAGTAAGTTTTCTTTTTGTCAAGATATCAAATTCTCCAAAATAAACATTCTTAATGCCAATATATGACGAAATAGGCAAGTTAGATCGTAACAAGCCCATTATCTTTTCAATATTAATGTCATCATGAAGTTTGTCTTTAACGACAAATTCTACACCTCTATTAAAATAGAAGCGCTTTCTTTCTGCCAACATGTTAGTCTGCGACTGTTGCAGTAACGTCGTTAAGTTCTTTCTGTTCTTTGACAATACGCTCTCCTTCTTCCACATCGTTCAATGCTTGTTCATATCCACGAATCCAATTTTCTTCAGCGATAAGCAAGAGAAAATCAGGAAATTCTTCAGCCATGACTTCTACAATATGCTCAACAGTTACGTCTCCATTTTCAGGATTTAGTTTTTCTCCAACATAATTGATAAGAATTTCTTTAATAGTTTTTTCCATTATTATCTCCAGTTTATAATGTTTATACGATTATATGTAAAGATTTATTCATTTTTTTTACATAAAAACTTTATTATGTAAAAGAAATGCGATTTTCTTTACAAACGCTTAGCAGCTTCTGTGGCTAATCTAGATCTTTCTCCTTTCTTAAAAGAAACATGCCCTGCAATAACAGAGTCTTTAAACTTCTCAATTGCATATGTGAGTCCATTAGAAGTCTCATTGGTGTAAACATTATCAATCTGCTCAATATCTCCAGTGAGAACAACTTTAGTGCCTTCTCCTGCACGAGTGATGATAGTCTTGACTTCATGTGCTGTAAGATTCTGAGCTTCATCGATAATGATAAATGCGTTAGAAATAGATCTACCTCTAATATATGTCAAAGCCTCAAGTTCGATCACACCTGATTCCATCAACTGTTCCATAACGAGTTTATCATTCTTTACTATAAACTGAATATTATCTTGAATCGGCTTGAGCCAAGGCATCATCTTCTCTTCCATTGTACCAGGCAAGAATCCAATATCTTTTCCCATTGGCTGCACAGGACGCGAGACAACCATCTTATTAAATGATATCCCTTCTTCCTCATGCTCAATCACGTTATATTTCTTGGACAGTTCAGCCTTATGTTTTGCAGTAGTTTTTTCATTAAACATTTTTTCAAATGTAATTGATTGTTCCATCCCTGCAGCAATTGCACATAAAGTTTTTCCAGATCCTGCTTGTCCAGTAAGAGTTACTAAATGAATATCAGGATCCATTAGCAAGTCAAACGCAAATGTCTGTTCTTTGTTTCTAGGTTGTACTCCCCAATTGAGACTATTTTTGCAGTCTAATAAACGATCTACGGGATCATTACAACTATAATATCTGCACAATGCAGTTTTCTTTTCATTAAACGAGGACACTAACATCAAAAAGATGTTAGGATACAAAACAATTTTTTGCTCTGCTGCATATTCTTGAGTAATAAAAATATCTTCACCATCATAAAATTGATCAATCAGTTCATCATCTACCAAAATTGTAGCCATTCCTGAATATAGCTTGTCGGTATCTTCAACAACTTGCGAAACAAGATAGTCTTGTGATTTCATGCCAACAGAATCTGCAATAACTCTCAAATTAATGTCTCGAGAAACTAAAATAACCTTTCTAGATTTTGAACTATTTGCCTGAACCGTCATGGCTGTTTCCAAGATCATGTGATCGGCAATCCCAGAAGTTAAATCTTTAGGAAGCTTTTCGGAAACAGAATCATATGTCATTACGGAAAGTGTACCCTTTCCTTTATCAATACGAACACCTTTTTGTAAAGAACCTTTTTCTCTTAAACCATCCAATATCCTAATGAAGGAGCGAGCATTTGAACCAACAGAATCTTGTCGTTTCTTGTGCTTATCAACTTCTTCTAATACTTTCAATGGAACAACAATATCATTGTTTTCAAATTTATGGATACAACTAAAATCACTTAAGAATACGCTTGTATCAATCACGTATGTTTTTTTTGCCATGTAGACTCCTCTATAGCAGCATCTTGATCTCTAATATCAGTTTGCTTGTACCTCTAATTATTCTATGATAAGACATTTTGGGAATAAAATATTCCTTTCCTTCAATTAATTTCTTTGGCAATTCGTTATCCATCTGAAGATACCAAGATTGCCCTTCAACTACTTTTACGACTCTATCCTCTCTATCCAAGTGCCAAACTAGTTCAGATGGATCTACATCCATTTTAAATGTTCTTAGAAATATATTTTCTGTTAATTTGACTTGTTTAAATGGAAAATCGTCCATTACCAAAATCTTCCCGGAACATTTGTCCCGAAATCTTTATGTGCTCTACAAGCCCAATATCCAGCTTTAGTGCGATCTTTCTTCTCAGCGCAGTTATGGCGTGAAGCAAAGTTCTTACGAGCCTCAGCGCTGTTCCAGTTGCCTTTAAGTCCACCTTTTGCATCTCCATAAGAGATCTTTTTGATACGCCCCGATGCTGATCTAACATATACTTTGTATTTTTTACCAGCGCCAGTATTCTTCATTGGCTTTCCGATTGGAGGATCTTTCTTCTTTTTCTTTTTCTTCTTTTTAGCTTCTTCGATTGTCTCTATGTACATTGGGAAATCAAGTGGGACTCTTTCTCCTCTGAAAGTTGCCCATTCTCCAAGATCAGACTCAAGCATTTCTTTTTCTTCTTCATTAAGAGGAGTATATCTACCCTTCTTGTAATGAACTCTGGCTTCCTTAATCAATTGAAAATAAGCATCGGAGCCAATTCTATAGATATTTTCAGTAAGTGGGATCTTAGCTTTTTTATGATATTCTAGCCCTTCGTTCAGTCCTACATCATTACCAATATTATTGGAAATCAAATCTTGAATATTTGTTAGTTGAGCCAAGCTTCCACCTTTAACTAACATCATTCCTTTATATGCCATGTTGAAACTAGTACCCTTTACAATGATTATAGGATCATCAATATATTCAGAAATTTGTTTAATATTATGGGTATTTAAAAATTTCTGAATATTGTCAACACTATTAATATTCTGAGCGAAATATCTCCTCAATTCTTTGTTTCCCATTACTATTTCTTTTCCAGTTGCCAATTCTGAGTTTTGTTCGATTTTATCCATTGCATTCTGTACAAAATCCATTCTAGCATCTTGATGTTTCAAATCTTTATGATACATAACCACTATGTTATCAAAATCCAAACTTGGCTGTTCAGAAGCAACTTCAATTTGATCATAACTAGGAGTCTCTGCTGCCGCCTCGCCAGAATTAAGTCCACCTAGAGCTAAACCGGCACCAAAAAGCCAATCCCTAATAGATTCATCTAATCTCTCTTCTTCTGACTCTTCATCATCTTCTAGTTCCTTTTTGCCAGCGGCATACATTTGCGCTGTATGATCCAAGCCAAATGTATCATATTCTTCATCTGACTGTTCTTCTTCCGCTGCCTGTTGTAACCAATTTGGAGGCTCAGGCTCATTTTCATATGAGTCTTCTGAATTTTCTTCGTCTTCCAACTCCATCAAAACTACGCTCAATTCTTCTAGAATAATTTTTTTTAAATAAGATTTTGCAACTTTCATTTCTTTTTTCCTCTTTGTTTTCTTCGTTTAGAATCTTTCTTGCCCCAAGATTTACCCTTAGATCCTTTCATTTTTTTGCAAGCACCCGGAGTAGGGCGACAAGCAGGATATCGTTTGCGCTTTTCTCCAGAACCTCTACCACAGGTTTTATACCCACCTTTGCCATCTGGAGCATTGCAGTCAACCCAACCGCCTTTCTTACCTTTGGCTCCTTTTCTCTTGAACCAGTCCCTTAAATTAGACTCTGATGAGGGTTTTGATGTGAGCTTTCTTTCGTCAATGTTTGCTTTTTCTAATTTTTCATAATAATCAGGATCGTCATCTAAATGATCTTTAGCTGTCATTTCAGCATTATCAAAATCACCTTTATCTAACTTGCCCCTCGTATGCTCGAGTTCATGCTTAGTGCCTTTTTTCAACTCTTCTTCATCATAGTCTGCATCTTTTCGATATTTTCTTTCATCTATTTGTAATTCTTCATTAGTGGAGTTGCCCCAGTTCTTGGCACCGACTTTGCGACATTTAACAAGAGCACCAGAAGCATAAGCACTCGGCCATGTTGTATATCTAGATTTAACCTTGTAATAGCAAGCATCCTTCTTACCAGATGACTTCTTTTTCTTCTTCTTTTTCTTCTTGCGCTTCTTTTCATCCAGAAGATCTTCAACCTCATTTAGAATATCTGAATAGTCTTCTAGATCTTCAAAATTATCTTCTGATATTAATGATAAATTTGGATCATATTCGTACTTTGGTTCTTCATCAATAAAGAACTCTCTCCATCTATTATTCATGAATAGCCCTCGTTTTTATTTAAATAGTAGGATATAAACAAAAAAAGAGAAGATGTATTCACATCTTCTCTTTAAAAATCAAGGAGGGGGGGATTCAAAAATGACATTTCTATATTTTTAAATATGCTTTGAAACAACGAAACACATTTTTTATAAAATAAAATTATATTTTTTTACCACATTTTTTATTAAATCTGAGGAAGAGTTAAATTTATAGTCTCCTCCGATACCCCAAAGCATATCAACTCCCAATTCTTCACAAACATCTTGCTCCGGAGTATTAGATTTTCCTCTATCCCCGCCATTGGCAAAATAGTCCGGACGAAGCAATCGAATTGCTTCACATACAGTACCATCAAAATCATCTACTGCAGAAACCAAAATTACACCTTTAATCTCTTTAAGGATTTTAGCTCTTTCTTCGTATGTCATAAAGACATACCCTTTCTTTTTTATCAGCCAATCATCAGAATTAGCTACAACAATTACATTCCCATATTGCGCAGCATCTCGAATCATTTGCACATGCCCTCCATGTATGGGATCAAACCCACCAGACACCATTACTGTTTTCATTTTATCTCCTTTATTGTAACTTTTTCTCTAGCTTCTTCAATTATATCCATAATTTCCTCTTGTCTAGAAATTATATGATTTGCTTTTCCTATAAAAAATTTTGGCAATTCTTTAAAATTTTCAGATGAAGATCTAATCCTTTTATTTGCTCTATCAATTAATCCGTCAGTCAACAAATCAATCATTCCTTTTAATTCTTTAATAGTTAAAAATAATATAGTTAACATTAAAATAGTTCTAGAATCTTCAGGATCGTATGAGATTAAATCTGACTTAAGCGTTTGATATCCATCAGTGATATATAAATATATTTCTTTTCCTTCATATTCAATAAGTAAATCCTTCTCGCTCGTATATCTAAACGATAATTCTTCACTTTCTTTTGTCATACTTTGAAACAAATCAGTATACATCATGAAAAAATTTTCTTTATCTGAATCATTCAAAAATTTAAAATAAGAGACATCCATTCCATGCATTACAAATGCTTCTAACATTTCTTCAATTGATTTACTCATTTTTTCTCCAGTGGTACGCTCGGCTGGACTCGAACCAGCAATCGATTGCTTAGAAGGCAATTGCATTATCCATTATGCTACGAACGCTTATAATTCCTATACGATTAACATTATATTTTTATTCAAAATTCTTATACGTAATCGTAAATTATTCTATGAATTCTTCTGACAGTATCTTCTGTATTTCTAGTTTGCTGTGCAAAAGTTTTAGGATGCATGAAAATTTCATAATCATTACCATTTGGTTCACATCGATCTCCAATAAAATAAATTTCATCATAATCTGAGAATACATCTGTCTTTTCTAGAACATATGTTTTATCCCACCCAATAGGGAATATATCGAATGAAGTGTCTCCACCATATTTTACATCTAGTTCAACATCTGCTGCTGCAAGATCACCATAATGATTAATATCTTGCTTTATATGTTTTTTAAGGGTATTTAAAATAGGGCGTCTGATCTTGTTATTCTCATCAATCTTGTTCCATACCTCTCTGTCTTCTAAATTTGCGTTTCTGCCAATTGGACACCAATTTAACATAGAGCCTCTATAATTAAAAAAATGCCCAGTTAAAGGAAAATCATTCTGTAGAACCAATTGATGTTGCAAACTTGAAGCAATAATCATCAATCTTCTCCACAGTTTTTCACCCATATAATCCCTCATATCTTGCTCATAAATCATTTCTCCGTTGAGAATATATTTTGTTCCATTGCAAGGCAGAAAATGGATTTTAGAGGTATCTACAAGGCTCAAATCAAATAATCCAGAGCACTGTTGTCTGATATAATTCATGTCTGATCCTGTGATGATTCCAATCTCAAACCCTGCATCTTGAATCTCCTTGAGTGATTGCTCCATGTTGATATCCATTTTCTGCCTAGGCTCAGTTAGAGTACCATCCATATCAAATAAAACAACTTTTTTCACACTATCTCCAAACAAAAAAATGGCAGTTTTTTAAAGAGAACTGCCAAACTCAGGGGGGTTATTATTCTTGTGGTGTCGAAGTATCTTGAGGATCTTCTTCAACTACCTCTTCTTGGGCAGTATCTTCCTCTTGAGCTTCTTCTTGTTCGCATTCACAAACACACTCTTCAGCTTCCATGCTTGTGTCTTCTTCTTTATCTCCACAAGCAAAAAGCATAAACATTAAACTAATCATTATTCTCTTCTCCTTCAACATTAGTTGTATTTTTTTCAGTTACATTAGTAACTTCCACCATTTCTGTATTAGTTTCGGTAGTAGTTGTATTTTGCACATCTACTTCTTGTTCGGTTACTGTTTCAACAGGAGTTGCGATAGTTGTTTCTTCCTTGTCTCCACATCCGATCAAAAGTGTCATTGCTAATAATTTAGTTTTCATTGGTTTCTCCTTTTTATATTATACGATTGAATACTAATTTTATTCAACATTAGGCAATCTTTTTTTGCCCATGAAGTTCTAAATATCTTAGAACAGTAAGTTCTTTCATTTTTGCTTCTACCATAATATCAAGCAAAACACCATAAGTATCTATCTTTTGATAAATATAGTCAGAATGTGCTTGAGGTTTTATAGAATTGTCACCTTGTTCATCTCGTCGAGATTCAGAATAGTGTACAACCGGTACTATGTCTCCCCACGTTGAGGCTGCCAATTTGACTGCTTCTTCTTGTGATAAGCCGCCAGTACAGAAGCCGTGGTGATGGTAATCGTGCACAATAGGAGTGCCGATACGTGTAAACACCTCGTCATAAAGTTCTTTTGTTGAGTATAAGGATTCTTTGTCATCATTTTCCACCGTTAGTCTAGAGCGCACACTTTCTGATAATCTCTCAAAATTCTTACAAAAATTGTCCAATGCCATCTTTCGATTATTATAGTGTGCGCCAACATGAATATTGAGTTTAGCATAAGGACTACGAGGCAAGCAAAGCAAGTCAAATACTTTGCCGTGATTCTCAAGATCTTTAATAGTATTGAGAACAACTTGCTCTGTAGGAGATGTCAGTTTATTGAATGGGCCGGGATGCGAAGTAATACGCATACCATTCTCTTCAATAAACAAGCCACAATCAAACAGCACTTGCTCAATCATAGCAAACTGAGGGAGATCTTCTATATTATACTCAGAAGCCCAAGGAAACAAATCAGATGACAGTCGGAAGAAATCGAATCCATTTGCTTTGTTCCATTCTAGGATCTTAAGAAGATCACGACAGTTTTGAAGTGCTAGTTGCCCAGCATATTGTATACCTTTTTGTTTAAAGGTTTTTTTAATCATTGTGCGATTAGTAGTAATACGTTCCGCTTTTGGATTTGATCCATAATTTTTTGGATCATTGAGTTGCATATTGATGCAAGCATAACCTATATTGTTAATCATTTTAACCCCCGTTGTTTGATTTACATGTTTTATACGTTTGAGAGAACAATTATATTCAATTTTGTTCTATAATTTGTTCTAAAACTATCTCAATATGCCCAAAATACAATATTTCTTCGATGTCTGAATCTGATTTACCTTTTATCAAATCTTGAATGCTGCTGATAGTACGACTTGGGATTATTCCCTCTTCATCCTTAGAAATATATTTCATCTCTTTTATTCTAAAGTTTCCATATGCAATTATCTCTTTCTCAGTACCTTCAAATTCAGAAAAATCATCAACATCCACACCATTCTGAAGTTCTGGAATATGGAATAAAACTCCCCACCTATCTCCATTTCCAGAGTTTCTTTCTAAGAAATCAGTTGCAACGCTTTTGTCAACTGTGAAAGATGTCAAGTTTTTAATTTCTATTACGGATCCAACTTTGTAATCGTCACTTGATAATCCTTGATAGCCATCTTGATCTTCAAGATACATTCCCAATCCACGATATACTTCCATAGGCTGCCCTAGACTGCTGCCTGCCAACTTTCTCAAAATAATCTTTGCTTTGACATATGTTTCTTTCGATGGCATGAATACATCTCTAATACCATCATTAACAAAATTCTGCATTCTAGCCAAGGTAGGATCAAAAGTATCAGGGTTCCTTATCTGTTCATAATTTGCCCCAGTGAAAAGCAATATTGCTCTAAAAATCTCTCTCTGGTAAGGATTATATACTGATATCAAAGCATCTCTAAACTTAACAGATATCTCTTCTTTCTTGGCTTTTAGCTGCTCTAATCTTTCTTCACCCATTTCTTCGGATGATTTAAAGTTCGTACCTAACATAGAATTAGTCAATGACTTAGCCCAATCTATAACATTGACTATTGTACCTGCTCCTTCTTCTTTTGTCCAATTGATTTCATCAATTTCGGCATCTGCATCCCCCAAAGCACTTCTCAAGGTTCTATCATTCTCAATCCTTTGTTTGACTTTTTCAGCATTCTGATCAAATTGAATCATTTCCCTCATTTGTGCTTTGAAGAATTCTGGAGACTGTTTTTCTAATTCTTCGATAGATAAAGATTCAGGATCTAAATCTGCTTGAGGGAGAGAACTATCCTCGTTTAATAAGACAGAAAGTATTTTAGGAATCATCTGAGATTCGTCTAATTTAATAACAGTTGTAGAATTTACAAATCTTCTCCATTCATTTAAAATAATTTTCATATCATTTTTCATTTTTAAAAGCCCTCATTAATTATGGCAATCACATGGATCACATTCGCAAGATAAGCAAAATGTATTTTCTTTGTTCCATCTATTGCGACACTCTCTTGCTGTTGCTAAATTGTAACAAGGAGTTTCTTTTTTTAAAATAGTGTCATAGATACTGAATTTTCCTAAATATTTAGTGGAATTTATAATTATAAATCTCATTCTCTCTCCCAAGTTTTAATTTCATAACCAAATTCTTTAAGACATCTTTTATATTGATTCATATCAATACCTAGCAATCTAGATGCTTCTGAATTATTCGAAGCAATTCCAATAATAGAATTAATTAAGGCTTCTGAAGTGATTTTGTGAAATGATTTCCATAATGGAAAATTAAAAAATTTAAAGTTCAGCGATCTCATAATTGTTTCTAGTTTAATACTAATGATATCTTCTAATGATAATGATTCTAAATAATATACGAATTGATCATCTATTCTATTCAACTTTTTTAATTCTGATATTTTAGAATAATTTTTATAATGTATTTCTTTCATACTATAAATAGTATATTATATATTATAATAGTATATTAGTTTAGAGCTCTAGATCACCAGTATCGAGTTCCATTTCTTCCTCTCCACCTTCAGATCCCTCAGACTCATCGCCACCTTCTGATTCTATTTTATTTTCAGCATCTTCAATTGCTTGTTGAGCATCTTCAGGAATATCTGCTTGTGGATCATTAGAAAGAGCTTTTTCAAATTGTTTGAAATACATATTTAAATTTGCAATTAAAAATTTCTTAAATTCAATTCGATCTGCAGGATTACCCAAAGATTCATATGCACTTCTGATGTTGTTTTCAATCTTCTTGAAAGATGTTTCCGCTCTACGAACTCCAGTGACATCTTCTTTTTGTTCTATTGCATCTGCATTTTCAGAATCTTCTCTAGCTTGTTCTTTTTCCTTTTCCATTTCGGTTCTTTTTGGGCCTACGATCTTATCTTCAGGAGGATCTTCATCATCAACAGTAATTTGAATATCTGGTTCTTCTTGTTCGTATAATCTTAGTAATGATTCTTTGAGACTTTTTGTTTCTTCGTTTTTTGAAAGATCTTCTTGAGAAAAAATATCTAAAACTAGTTCCATGATTCTTTCTTTATAATCTCTTCTTTGTTCGTAAGAAGTTGTTAATATTTTATAATCTGATTCTAGAACAGATAAAAGATTGGTATTAGAAAAGAGATCTTCAAGTGCGTTCATCCCAGTAGTCTTATGAATATATTGTTCTTTTTTGGCTTCTAGAAGTGTTACTAGAGATCTCAGATCTTTTCTGATCTTGTTTCTATAAATTTTTTCTGCTATCAAGTTCTTTTTCATTTTATTTTCTTGGAGAACTTTAAATCCTTCCAATTGTTTTCTGATTTTAGCACGGTATACTCTTTCAGCAAGGATTTGTTTTTCGATACTTTCAAATAAATCTTCTCTTTTCATAAATATTTTTCTCCAAAATTGAATATTCTAATTAGTTCGTTCGTATAAGATTACGAAGGACTTTTTCAACCAAATCGGTTACGATGTCATCTTCGCTATAATAGGGGGCTCGCTTGTCGGTATATGAACTATCAATTTTAAATTTGTTTTTGACGCTTTTCTTGAATCCTGCGTCGCTTATTCCATTAGACTTATGTCTGCTACTTGGAATCACTCTTACTGTCATCATAGACAAGCCGGGCTGTTGTGGAAGTTCCGAAGGATGGAATGTTGGCATTGAATTGCCACAGCCACACTCTTTAACGATTGAGTCATCCTCATCATCTTCGTCTTCTGGCTTAGATCCACCCATGTGTCCTTGAACGGCAGCAACGCCACTCATTTCATCTAATTGCTCTGCAAGGATCGATCTAACCATTTCTTGAATAACGTTGATCGATTCGTTCACTTCTCCGGAGCCAAAGATGATACGCAAATAATCTTCAAGGTTTTGCCCTACGAAGTCTTTGAGAAGTGAATCTACTGGGAGGTTATAAACTTTTTTCAAATCCAAAAGAAGCCTAAGATCAGTTGCGCTGAAGTTTTCTTTATCTAGACTACTTGGAGTTGATTTCATAAACTTAGCAACTTTTTTCTGATTTGCTTTGGACAAAGCTCCAATATAATCTTGAATAGTCGGATTGGCAGGTAACTTTTTTGCTGCTCTTGACGAAACAAGTCCTTTGGCAAGTTCCAATGCTTTGACTTCAATATCATCAGAAATCCTTTGAATAATATCAGCAGAATTTGACATAACATCCGAAATAGCCTGTGCATATTCAGGATCATGTTTAAAAGCAGGAACTAAAGTAATTTCTACATTTTCCATTTGTTCATAATATCCGAACCTTGCCATTGAACCGGGATCGTCTTTTTCTTTTTCTGACATAGCCAAATAAAACTTAGAATATTCTTCTGGATGGAAAACAAAATCTTGATATGCTCTTCTTTCATCTGTCTGTTGCATAATCTCAGCAAGAGCCATGATAGGAGAAGAACTAGGATTAGAAGATTCTACAATGGTGATATTCCCAGATGCTCCTCTAAGCATTAGTCTCCAAAGTTCGATTGCTTTCTCATATGTGATTTCAGTACCAGAGAATGGTAATAATCTTTTGGATCCTTTAGGAGCAGATACAAAGATCAAAACCTCATCAGCAATATTAGAAAGATGCTCAGCCATCAGTAAATGCCCTCTGTGTGGGGGCTTGAAAGATCCGGGCATCACTGCAACAGTTTTCGATCCAGTGGTGGTTACTTGTACTTGTTCTTCTGGTTCATCTCCCAGTTCGCCTTCGGTGGCATCATCCATTTCAGTAGATTCGTTGATAGGTTGTTGTCTACTCGCTGCTACTGCTTGAGCGAGATTACTGCTCATACTATCTACAATAAAATCACCAGTAATCTTTACTGGGCGGTTTGTTTTAAAGATAGGTTCAGATCGCATTACAACACCTTCGTGACTTGTCAATGCTTCGTTTCCTACTTTAGATTTATTAACAAGAGTTGCTAGAACTACTCTTCCCAATATTCTAGTTGCATGATAGAATATGGCTCCTGAAGCAAATTGGTAAAATATATCCTCTGTAATTTCAGGATGTGCTTCTTGATCTAATAGTTCTCGTACAGAAAATTGCTGCCCTCCTTGATCTGGAATCAAGGCTACATAATTTGCTTTACTGAAGTATGCTCTTTTCTTTCCATCGGCATATGTGTATTTTTCAGTATAAGAAGGTTTCTCAATCTTACTGTCTGCAAGCCACTGTCCAATTGATTTTGCAACAGCCGTTTGTGAGTCCAATTTTAGCTCTACAACCTCTTCAAGTGCTTGAGTATAGTCAATGTCCACTTCACCTTTTAAAGCCACTGTATCAAAGGGTGAGAGGGCTCTAAAGCCTTGTACTGTATTGGTTTCGTTGATGACATTAACAAGATCAGTTAAAGCTTGTTTTTGTTCATCTGTGAGTCTAACTTCTCTTGTTTTTCTTGCTTTCTTTTTTGGATTTGGATAAAATATCTCTCTCAATCCGTGAAAAGCAATAAAGTCTTCGTCATATTTTACATTATTTACTTGCCTGTCTTCTCTAGAACTTTCATGAACAATATCGTTGTTAAGACACATATTCGGGTTGTTCCACATATTAAGTGTTCTCAGTGCTTGCTCAACCTCAGATGGCCTGGATCTCAAAGCATTATTTAGAACATTGAGAGCAACCGTACCATCATTAACAAAGCCGTGTCCTGAAGATACTGATTTCACCACAACAGACTTTTTCTGCTTTTTGTGGATAATTGTTAAGCTAGTCCCAATTTTGATATTATCCATTGGGATACCCATAGCAACCAACTTATGTAAAGGAACAGTCAATTCTTCATCACTGTCAAGAGTTTGCAAAGTTGCTTTTTCAAATCTTTCCTTTAGGCGATCTGCGGTAACACCTTCATGATCAATTGGAGCCTGAGTCATTCTGTCAATGGCAAACTCTCTTTCACCAGCGGAATTAACAATTAAACGAATCGGCCCATTGACGCCATCAATCTTAATAGAAGGTGTAAACTTGTTAATATATTCTATCACCTCGTTTTCAAACACCGATAAAAGATCTGCACCATTAGTAACTTGTGGGAGATCAAATGGGTGCCACATGTGCGAAACTCCTTCTATTAAGATTTTTTTGTTCATCTGTTTCTTTTCCTTATTTAGATTTTAAAATTTCTTCCATCATGGTACGAATTTTACGACGATAAGTTTCCATTGATTCATCTAGATCGACGCCTCTTCCTTTGAGGACATCTGCTCGTGTAACTTCTCCATCACCAGTTAGATCTGGGAAGCTGCCTTTCTTTTTATCTTTCTTTTTATTTTTGTCTTTCGCTTTCTTAACTGGAGGATGTTTAGATTTATCTACATTACCTTTTTCATCTCTATTTCCATGACTTGATTCATTAAAAGCTTGTAAAATTTGAAGCTTAGATACTGGAACATTTCTTTTAACAGTACCATCTTTAAAACGAATATCATACTCAGTAACTTCTTGAAGATTTTCATCCCAATTATGATCTACGGTATATGCTTCAAACCCTTCATAAACTACGTGATGCGCACAATAATGATTTGGAGCAAAAATTCTATCTGCCCCTTCTTCGAGATTATATTCTTTTTTCCCACCAATATTGAATTTTTCCATTAACAACTTGTTCAGTTCATTATTTTTCCATTTATGTACTTTCATTGTATTGTTTCTCCTTTTAAATGAATTTTTTCGATGGATGGATTCCATCGTTTGTCTTTTATATCCGTCTTCCCAATCTCGAAAACACATATTTCCTTCTAAATAGGCTTGTTTTTCCATATTTCTTAAATGTTCATCGTTTTGAGCATAGCCTTCTCCAACAGCCCCAATCTTGTCAAATTCGCCTCTGAGATTTTGCCCATGATGAATAAACTCATGAGCGATGCTTCTAAGTATGTCTTTAGGGTGCCTATTCGTCACATAAACAGTGATTACTCTATTTTGAGGATCATAGTAGGCTGTCTTTCCTAAAATGCTCTGAGCGTTATCCTCGTCGTCCTGAAGAGTGATTGCAGGCATAGATTTAAAGCCAACTTTCTGTTGAACTGCAGAAGCCAAGTCATCAATAAGAGGACTCAGATCCTGCAGATCCATATTAGACATGTTATTGATTTTGCAATTCATTGATAATACCTTCAAGCATATAGTTTGAGAAGAAGTCAAGATATGATTCTTCTAATGAATGCATAGATTCATTAACTTTGCCTTTTTTTGGCTTTGATTTAGAGAACATAGCCAATAATTTAACTTTGTTTGACAGTCCTAATCTTTCTAAATCTTTTTTCAAGAATCGACGAATAACTTTTAGAAGCCTTTGTTGTACTTTAGCGCCTTCTGGAGATTTCAGATCAAATCCTGCAGCTTTGAGTTTCGGCCCAATGATCTGTGCAATATTGATAACACCATTTTTAATCTTTGGAACTTGTTGTGCCATTTGGTGTCTAGTTTTGGTTGGAGCATCCTTTAAAGCATTACCAAGTGTAGTAGCTTTGAACTCAGGATTATTAGGATCATCTCTTTTTTCTTGTTGGTTGATTTGATTTGTGGCATAATCGTCCGCTTTCTTGTTTGCCAATTCTTTTGTTTCATCGTTCATCTTTGCATGCAATATACCCATGTTTTTCATCGGAGTTCCAATCGGAAAGAGTTTACCACTATATTCAACAGTAGTTCTGCCTTGGTACTCTTTTTTGTTGCCAAGTTCAGAAAAATCTCCATCTTTTGCCATCCTTTTTAGTCTATATAAAAATTGTTGTATAAGTTTTCTCTTTTTCTTAGGATTGTCTGTTATAGATTTTACCCTCTGTAATCCTACTTGTAGGTATCGTCTCCAATCTTTCAATTGTTTTTGGGAGTTGGGATCCATTTTTTCTAACAAAACTTCGTTTTGGCTAGCCAAGTATAAAGCACAAATAGTTTCCGCCAACTCCGCTCTTAATGATTCAGTAATAGCAATATCAGAGCCCTTAAGTTGTGCTTCGATGTCTCCAAGAATAGCAGCTAAAGCACTCGTATTTTTAGAGATGATTCTTCCTTGATCTCCGGGTTTATCTGTCTTACGATAATAATAAGTTCCTTTTGCTTTGGCAAGATCTGGGAACAGTTTAGCCAATCTAGATTGAAGACTGTTTTTTCCTTTTCGGATGTTGATAGATTCTCCACCTTCTCCTTCTTCATCGCCTTCACCTTCACCATCTTCGTCAGTTTCTGGCACTTCTTCTGGAGGAGGAAGTTCGCCAACAATTCTTTGCACTTCTGTGCCTTGTTGAGCCTGTGGCATTGCAGTGACGCCATTGATCAAATCATAAACCCTTTCCCAAAATTTAGCATTTGAAGCAAATGCAAATTTATAAGAATCATATATTGAAGCCAAAATACCTTTTGCTTTTGGGCTTTCTATTTCTTTACCTAGATTTTGTACGTCTGTTCTTACATTTCCACTTGGCTCTTCTGGAGCTTCTGCTGCACCACCAGAACTTGCTGATGTACTTTCATCGCCCATTTCAATACTAAAGGCATTTCGCATTTGTTCAGCAGCCATTGGATCGATTTCTTTTACTTGTCTGATGATATCTCTTGCTTTGCTCATTGCTGCTGCCTCACCAGGTTTATCTCCAGTTTCTTTTGCAGCAGCTAATGTCCCTCTCATTAAGTAATCTAACTCATGTGCCAAGTCGTCGATCTTTTCCTGTTTATCAGGTGCTAATTTTCTAATTGCTCCTTTAGCCAGATTCTTTAATCGATCCAAAAAGCCTTCATATAGCAATTCGCTTTCTATATTTTCATTAATTAATCTAGATTGCTCATAACTTTTCAATTCGTACATAAATCCACGAAAAGCTGATTCACTAAGGACAGATTGAGCTTGTTTGATCATTGTTGCTCTAGCAAACTCTTCTCTAATAATTTGTTTTTGTTTGTCATTCATGTTTGCACCCTCATTTGATAAATTTTTGACATTTTTCGTTATAATATATGAATTCTACCATATTTCCATCTGGATCTTCAAGATATACACCTGTTGTGCCATCTCTGTGACTAACTTTGGTTCCAACTTTAGGTAAATCATCAAAGTTAGAGCATAAAATGCCCATATGGGGCTTAGAAGATGCATAACTTTTATCCAGAAGAGCAATATTGGTATTTGAAACTTTTAAGCGAACATAGTTCTCTTGACGATGAGTTATTTCTCCTCCCAAAGTTTCTAAATACCATTTTTCTGAGATTTTCAAGTTATCAACTAAGATTGCAACATGATCTATAATAGAATTCATGAATTATACTCCTTAACTCTATCTAAGTAGTGCTTTTGCTTTCTATTTTAGCATTAATAGCTAAAATATTAACTATCTCATTGTTATTTCCATCGACAACCTTTAACATTGCAACTTTTCTTTGTCGTTGGAAGCCAATTTCTTTACCAACAAACTTTTCTAGAACAATTCCTCTTCTTTTTTTCTTTTTTTTACTAATATCTGTCCAAGAGACAAGATCCCCAACATCAATTCTAGAATAATTCGTTTCGCCAAGCATAATCAATTCGCATTTGCAGAAATTTCAGATTCAGTAGACTCCCTAGATGCATTTTTAAGCATTTTATCTTGTTCTTTATCCTTTTTCTCTTGTTTTTCTTTCTCTTCTTCTTTTTCTTTTTGCTCTTCTCTCTCAGCATCAGCCAAATCATCTAAGATTTCGGCTTTTTTCGATTCACTCAGGTACTTTTTCCAATTTTCAAATAATTTTTTCATATTTATAATCCTCTGTATACTTTATAGACTGCTTCGTGAAAGTCCATGCCATTTTCATACAACTCAACAACCCTCCGGGCTGCATTGTATGCTCAATTGCCCCTAATGCCTGCTTCATTGAACTTCTTTTCTAGTTTTTTAATCATTGATTCTTTTAATTCTTCTATACTTTCCATCTTATTTCCCTATTATAAATTTAAATATACATTTCGGACATTTTTTTGGTTTAACTTTTGTTAATTAGTCCGCTTTAAGGTTAACAACAAAAGAGTTGTGCCCATTTGTATCCTTAAGTTCGACAGTTTCTCCATCATGAAGCTTTTTCATATCTGATTTTGAGATTGACACGTCAATTTCCACTTGATGGGAAGCAGTATTAATCTTCCCTTCGGCTGATTCTTGCATCATGCCAGTATCCTCGCCTAAATACTTCTCCATATAGTGGTAAACAGCAGAAATATAGTCAGATGCTTTGGTGATTTTTGCCTGAACCCACGCTGGAAGATTCTGTTCACCAATTTGTTGCATTCTAGCAGACATAGATTGGGAATATTTTGCTGCTTTGTCCAATTGAGTACTAGCCATAGAGACTTCATGATCCAATTCCCCTGTAATTGTAAGAGCTCCAGTTGCTTTTGTGTCACCTGATGTCGGATCTTTCATCATTCCTCCATGCATGTCAGGATTATATGGCTCTAAATCGTGTCCACAGCTACCAGTTTTTTCTAGACTTACATTTTCTTTAGCGATTTGTTCCATCAACCACTTAATCTCTCGTCTAGTCAAGTCATAATTACTCATTTTGTTCATTCTCCTTTCTTTTTCTTTGAATTCTTTCGGCGATTTCCATCTCCACCACCTCCATCTCCGGCTTCGCTGGATGAAGAATCGCCATGAAGCATATGCATATCATAAAAATATGATCCAAAGTACTTTTTACTACGCCCATAAGTGGGATGACTCTTATTTTTCTTTGGCTTTTTACGCTTTTTCTTCTTTTTTTCATCGAGTAAGTCGTCAACTTCTTGTAAAAATTCAATGTCATATGAAATCTGAGTCTCGATCTCTTCATTTTTGCGCTTGTCTTTCTTCTTCTTGCCTTTTTTAGCCATTTGCTTGTCTGCGACACCGTATGCAACCTCTTCTGGAACACCCTTCGAGATTAAATACTCAGCACGATCCTCTTTATCTTTATAAAATGAAGGAACATACTTCTTTTCGCTTTTCTTTTTTTTGGCTTCTACAATAACTTTGATGGACATATGGAAATAACCTCTCCATAAATAGTAATCTAGCCCATTAGTTTGCTATAAAATAATGCAGCACCCATCAAAAACTGCACAAATGCAAAGATAGCCATTGATTTTGTTTTATACTGTTTTAAATCTTCGACTTCTTTTTTCATTTCTCTGAGTTGAGACGGAGACACAATATCATCAATTTTCTCTTTCCACTGTGTAAGCTGTGCAACACTATTTTGTTGCCCTCTAAGCTCTGCGACTTCGGTTTTCAATTCCTGTATTTCACTACGTAAATGGCTCATTCCATTGTTAAGATCCTCTAATTGCTGCAACACCAGCTTACTATATACATCCCATCCTGCGTCCATCTTATTTCCCTCCGAATTCCTTAAGTAAATAGTCTACCAATCCAGTATGTGCGGTTCTTGTTAAGTAATAATCTTGTGCCCGTTCTACCGGAACCCATCGCCATTTCTCAATCTCTTCTTCTTGTAGGACAATCTCTCCAATCCATTCCGTTACCATGAAATAAACCTTGTCCCTATCTTCGTCTTTTCCAATAAATTTTGCTTTTTTGATCTTTAATCCTATCTCTTCTAGACATTCTCTATAGACGCCTTGTTCTTTAGATTCTCCAAACTTGATTTTACCACCGGGTATGTCATATCTGTCTTCACTGCCTGTTGGCTTAACTAATAATATTCTCCCCTCTTTAATGAAAAATGCTTTTGCTGATGTTTTTGTATCTCCAGGTTTTAAGCTTGTCATAATTTCTCCTTAGTTTGGATTTAATTAGTCCGTTGCACCACAATAAAGCTTTCATTATGAAACCATTCTTCGTGAATCAGTCTGTAAGAATTATCACTACTTTCATTTTTCAAGCCCCATCTTACTGTAAAAACTTTTCCATTCTTAAGAATAGCATCTTTGCTTCTCAAAGGAAAGGCAAGGGTACCTATAAGCTCTTCTTTGCCTTCGATAATCAATAATTGATCGTAATCTTCTATAGCCGTAACTAATCCATATGGGTATTTATTAACATTTGGAAAAACCCTATCCCATACTTTTGTAAAAGTAATTAAATCTCCTACATTTGGAAGTTCTACTAAATTTTTTGTTGTCATGTTTTAAATAGTCATAAAGAGTCGATAATCTCTGGCAAATTAATTGGAACTACCCTAGTGATATTACCAACCAACTGCATTCTAGAATCTTCGCCAAAAACAGCAATAGAAACCACTACTCCTAAGACTTTACCCTCTTTATCAAAAACCACAGAACCAGAACTTCCAGGCATCGAAAAAGAGTCAATTATATATCCCCTAGAGTCGTAAGCAGTAATCATTCCTTTAGATAAGTTAAAATTAGTTCCAATTGGATGTCCACAATGATATACTTCTTTTCCCAATAAATTATTATCTGATAATTTAAATTCTGTGGCAAAGGTACCTGTCATTTTAGATATTGGTTTTATTATTGCCAAGTCAAGAGCAGGGTTTGATAAGATAACAAGTCCTGAAGCTACATTTCCGTTTTTTTCTAAGATATCTAAAAATAGAGATCCCGAGACAACATGATTGGCAGTAATGATGTACTGTTCTCCTTTATAGACAAAAAGATTTCCAGATCCGATTCCAAATCCTTCCTGTTTTATTGAAACTAGTTGTACAGAAGATTCAAAAGCTATTTTAAGTCCATCTTCTGCACTTTCATGAACTAAGCCGCTAATAGCATTGTGAACCTCTGCATTAGAAGTACCACCAATGAATAAAAATAATAAAAATAAAATGTTCTTCATTTTTTAGCCCCCCTATAAGTATATAGGGCTTATCGGGCTTGAAGCAACTTTAGAACCTCTTTTCTTATGATCTCTTGTACGCCTTCTGGCTTTCTTGGTTGGGCTATTGAGTGCAAATCTGCTCTGACTAAAGCCTCCATACATTCTTCAGCATCAATGTGCCATCCGTTATTGTCATTGAATTGTCCTAACATCATTTTACCAACTGTTTCAATGGTAGCAGCATCCCAATCTTCACAAGTAATTTTGATAGTTACAGAGTATCCTTCATTATCAATGATAGCTTGGAAAATCTTTTCTGGACTGATATCGGCATCTCTATTGACTTCAATTCCTACTTCCATTTCAAGTTCGTTTAGTTCTGTAGCACCAGAGAGCCCTGAGTATAGATTCTGGTTATTGTAGAACTCTTGGTGTATCAAGCCGGCTTTAAGAATGTTCATACCTTCAGAACTCAACATAGAGGTTAATGTGGCTATATGATTAGAAAGCCTTTTTGCCATTTCAACCAACTCAGGATTATCTGGATCAAAGCTTTCATTGACACTATCGAATAAATCTTGAAGCCACACGTCATCTGAAAACTCGGCAGTAAATGATTGAATAATTTCTAATCCCATAGCATTATCTTCATCAACTTCTATGTCATCAATATTCCAGTTGGAATCTTCTTCAAGAGCGTCTTTGAATCTTGTCATATAGAATTTGCTTGAAACATCTGTTCTGATGTCTCCACCGCCGTGATATGAGGTGTATTCTTTTATGTAATTTTGTAGACTATCATCAACAGCAGGATCAGTAACACTATTTACCAAATCAGCAATATCATTCAATGCATACATCCACGTATCAGGATCATAAGATTGGTAATTTTCATTATGCTCTGAATCGAAATGGGTAATGTGAAATTCAATTATACAGACATTGGTGTATCCATAAGCAGAATCTCTATAATAAACAGTATAATCTTTGAACCAACTATTATCATAAAAGTATAAATCATCTGCTGAATCCACAGCATCTGTCATCAAATCACTGACATCAGTGCCAGACTTTACGTATTCTATTTCATCACCAAAAGGTAATACAATCCTAACTTCTCCAGTCATATAAAACCCTTCACCATTCCAATCCTGATCTACTCCAAGTTGAGAGAAATCAACTCTCCCTCCAGAATATTCATGCTTAAGATCGCTTAAAGCCTGTCTTGCTGTATCGATATCCATTCCTGCGTATTGATCTTTGAGAGATTGTTCTAAATCATTTGAATACTGAACAGTCTGTTCGAATTCTAAGTCTCCTCTATCAAGTACTTGTCCAAAAAACTCTGGGATCATGTTAGTCATATGAGTATCTTCGTAGTGTCCCCCTACTCTAAGGAATCTACGTAAATCAATATTACCACTGAATTTGTCTACAATATCTTGAATCTTTGTTCTTTGGGTATTAGCCAAAACTTTGCTGACATGCTCTGCAAATCCGGGAATGGTATCACCATAAGTTCTTTTTTCTGGTACGGCAACTCTTGTAAGGATTTCTGAATAGTCACCTTTGTCTGCCAAGAAACCAACGTTTTTGATTCTAATTCTTCCAACAGGAGAAAACCCATCTATGCCTCTCTGATCATCAGAAAATAATTCGTCATCTTCATACTGATCTAAAAGATCTTGTGTAGGCGGCTCTTCAAATTCGTCTGGGTTGAGAGCATACGCAATCATCCCATTTGCATGGGCTTCTGCAAGAGCACAAATATTATATTGATCATAGCGTGATAAATTACCTTTGTAATCCGAAGAAGGCAAAGAATGGCAAGATTCCATTCCTTGATGATCAGACATTCTAAATACATCAATAGGGTGACGAGAGAATACGACATATTCTGTTTCTCCAAGTGAAGCCTTATATTCATCCAATTTCTTTCCTTCGAAAAATTCATAGTTCTTCACATTAGAACCACCAGCGCCACTCATAAGCCATTGAGATTGTTTACTAGCCATATTTTTCAACTTAGAGATTCCAAAGAAATCCTCAACATCATTATCAGTTTCCTCGCCTCTTCCCCATCTTACTCTGCTAATATCTGCAAAGATTCTCATCGAAGCCTCGGCAGGCAAAAACTTCATAATTGATTTCTTGAGAGCCAATCTCTTTCGGAACATATTCAAATAATTTTTATCCTTAAGATATTCTGGTTTAAACCCACTTGCTCTTCTATAGGAAGGAACAGGCTTTCCATCACTAAAGTTCTTTTCAGCGTACTCTTTCATATCTGAAACAGTTTTTTGCCATCCGTCCATTGTCTGCGAGACAGAATTTAAATATTTATTTAAATCTTGCATCCATTTTGTGATAGACATTTTTTCTTCTTTGGTTCTATGTTGGACTCCATCTTCTGGGTTAGCAATATAAGAAGATCTTACAGACTTGATAACCTCTCCCATATTATCTGGATTGAATCTCCACCCAGTACTGTTTAAAAACTTTTCAAACTGCGAGAAAGGAGAGTTAGGATCATCAGATTTAAAAGAAGACAAGATACGATACCTATCTCCAAATATATCTTGAAAAGGAAGAGCAGACTTTGGCATCTCTAGAACATCGTTAAGATGTCCAATTTCTTCTGCTGTTGCTTCATTAAGTTGTTTATTCATTTCTTCGATAATCAAAGATCTGAGAAAATCTTTTGTTAATTTCATGTCCTACCTCTTTTTTTAAATTTCAAAATCTAAATCATCTTGACTAGTGCTGGTTTGCTCTTCTTCGCCACGTAATTTTCTTTTTAATCTTTCCAATTCTTGTCTTCGTCTTTTATCATCACTAACAGAAACTGGAACAGAACTATCAGCCTCATCATATGGAGGAATCTTTGGAGATGAACTTCCTTTTCGTTTCGCATCAGCATCATTTACAGCTTTAATATATGCAATCACTTCATCTGGTGACATATCCTCAAGATTATCCTTGCTAGAGAATATAGCCTTAAGAGTCGCAATAGAAACACCTAATGCAGCTAGCATTGCCCAATTATTCGGATCTGTCAGCATATCTACAACAGACTCTTTGATTAATTTTTTTTGTTTATTTTCTTTCAAAACTTTTACTTTGATTGGCATAATTTTTTACTCCGTTCGAACTTTGTATTATAAATAGTCGTTCATATGAATGCCAACCAATTTTCCTTTTATCTTTAAAGCGAAAAAAGGGAGATCTAGTCCAAGCAACTTTGACATAGATCTTCCCTTCTTCTCTTCTACTATCTAATATTATACCAATCCCGGATTTATTAATCCCAAGTTCTCCATTATCTGAGCTCATACAAACCAAAGAACCTACTAAGGCATCTTTAATGTTTTTATATTCTTCTAAAGATAATATTAAATCCATTCAGAATCTGAATCTTCTTCGGAGGATTCTTCTTCCTCGATAACTGATTCAATTTCTCCTTCTACTAAGATTTTATTTGATTCGATATTCATTGTAATGCTTTCTAATGATAAGTTATCGATATTCATTATTTCTGTCATTAAAATAAAATATTCCATAACAGCATTTTGTAGTTCCGGAAAGTCTCCAATGTCAATTTGGTATTTTTTCTTTTCATTTTGTTTAGCCATATTCTCTCCTGATATACAATATATACGAATAACTATTCAATATTATTCAAAAATATTTTCTTTTTTAATTTTAAAATTGTACCAATATCTTTAGATATGACTTCAATTGAATATTGATGTTCTTCAAATATAACTGTGGCGATACTCAAGCCCATACCTTTAACAATTAAAGAATCTTTTGGAAAGATGTTTTGATTAAATTCATCTTGTGTCATTCCTCTTCCATTGTCTTCAACATAAATTGAACCTTCATCATCAGAATATATTATAATTTTCTTTTCAATATTATCATTATACTTGATTCCATTTTGAATTAGCTGCATAAGCCCAGAACACATAAGAGAAGAGTTTCCAACTAAAACCGGCAAATTTTTTACCTCTACATACATATCCAATGCTGTAATAGATAGATAATCTTCTAATTCATCTTTAAGGTTGAATTCTCGAACTTCAATTTGTTTTGTTTGTTTAATAAGCCCAGTAAAAGAATATATTCCTCGATAAACCATTTGCGCATGAGCTAATCCTTTTTCTAAAAACATTAAAGCAGGAGCTAGTTTAAGATCTTTAATAGCCTTATCGGTTAATTTTCTCTTTAGCATTGCAATGCCTCTTGGAATATAAGTGTTAATCCCAGAGTGCATATCATGACGAATCACTTTGTTTGAATATTCAATAAAAAGCTTTGATTCGTAAAGTTGTTGCTTCTTTTTGAGATCATCTAGCATTTGCAATGTTGCACCATGATAATCAACAAGCCATTGATCATATTTTTCCAAGTCTCCAGGCATAATTTTTCCTGCTCTATAATGCGTTGGCATTCCTTCAACAAATATTACAGTAGGGAAACACTCAACCAAATAAATTTTTGGATACTTTAATTCTAGTTCCGACTTAACCTTGTTTGTAGGATTAGGAGAATAATAAAACTTTGGACACTGTTTAAGTTCAATAAATGCACCACCATCGTCAAAATCTATCGGCTGCCACAGAAGCGAAAACCATTTTCCACCATCTTTTCTCATACTTATATATAGTCTTTCCAAGCCTTTCTTTTTTGTTTTTAGATAATCATAATCACTATTGTGTTCCAAACATTTCTTTTAAGCCTTGGTAGTCTCGTCTAATTAAATCAGCCAATCCCATAGCCTCATCAACAGACGATACAACAAAATTCTGAATAGGATATGTGATCATAAAGCGTTCTCCTGTTTCTATTTTATGAGGATGAGATTCCGGAAGCCATTCTTGATGTTTAATGGTAAATACAATACTCATTAAATCATAGTCATAATTTCCTGATATTCGATAGAATGGCTTACGTCCTCCCACAGTGAAAGTCCCACCGGTTTTACTATTTTTAGCCAAATTAAAATTTCCCCTAATAGGATATGACTTGCCATTAATTTCGATTTCCTCTACAGGACTCCATGAATATGGCGGCACATCCAAATCCTCTAGAGCAGTAAAGACTTCTCCCAGAGCATGATCGTAATCTTCACGTTGAAAATTTTCTTTTAAAAACTTTTTAAAGCTTTCCATTAATAATTTCATTTTCATAATTTTTTCTCTTATATCAATCCCATAGACTCATATCTAACATAACTAGTTTATTTGTGATGTTTGAAATGCCAATATTTGCCCCTTTAAGTTCCCTAGGCGGAATATCCATCAATACAGCAGCTCGGATAATTTTTTTCATTTCAGGGTTTTTTAACATTGCATGAGCCATTTGA
>Ga0181590_10000232_pt1 | contig 42170 bp, 49 predicted proteins | sample 071ome_34_FD_132446 | JGI IMG/M metagenome (GOLD analysis project Ga0181590, IMG submission 132446) | Coastal salt marsh microbial communities from the Groves Creek Marsh, Skidaway Island, Georgia - 071411BT metaG (megahit assembly) | ecosystem: Environmental > Aquatic > Marine > Intertidal...
CTTTCTGGTCTTGGTTGGAGAGAAAAAGGGAAGGTTCCCCTGAGTTAAATTTGGTGGAGCCGAGGGGAGTCGAACCCCTGACCCCCACAATGCCATTGTGCATTTCTTCCTCCTGGATTTTTAGGGTTGGTCAGTAAATGTCTGAGGGTGTCTGATAAAAATATAAAAATAATTGGCACGTTCCCGACTGTGGGATCGTATTACATGACTAACACCACATGGAATTGACAGAACAACAAACCAAATTGGCTACCCAGGCAGCTACTTTGCTTGGTGTTGACGTTTCCGATATGCTCTCTCATCTGCTCGCTTCAAATCTTCAGACAATAGAAGAGCAAGGCGATCAGTCTGGGTCATCCCCAGGCTCTCACAATACTTTTTCCAGCGATTGAGAAGGCGGTCATCTAACCAAGCCGCCAAGCACTTTTTCCCTAAGGCGCGAATAGAAGGCATATAGGGTGTTTGACACCTAGCAGAATTAAATCAACACAATTCGTCCTGACAAAATTTTTCACTTATTTTCACAACGCACGTATGACTAACACCCATGATACGCATTAACAAAGACTTACGAGTTATCAGAACTCACCCCGGCCTTTACTGGGACGACATCGCTCAGGACTTCCCTGAATACAAAAACTACAAAGAAGCGATGATAGACATGGTCAAGAAAATGAAACGATTGGGACTCATCAGAGATGGTGAACGCTAAGGATAAGGGCAAGAGAGGCGAGAGGATGTGGGTAGCAGTGCTGAGATTTTTCGGCTTTGCAGCCAAGCGAACTGGCTTCCACCAATCGCAGCAGGGATGTGATGCACCTGATGTCACATGCCCTGACACCAGTCCCATTCATTGGGAGGTCAAGAACGCGAAGATTGCCAAGCTCAAGGACTGGATGGCTCAAGCCATGGGTGATGCCAAGGAGTGGGAGATCCCGGTGGTCGTGTGGAGGATTTTTGGAAGGTGGGTAGCCATCTTCCCCAACGCAGAAGATTTGCTTCAGATTCTGCAACATGCAGACCTGAAGTCGTTAGAAGAAGAAAGACAACTACAACAAAAGAAAGGAAAAGATAATGGCAATAAAGATTGAACCAGTAGGAGAAAAGAAAACCTTTGCACCCGACATCCCCGAAGGTCTGACAAGCGCAAGGTTTATTGGATACGCCACGCTTGGAACTCAGCCTAAAACCTTCGCCAACGAAACCAAACATAGGCCGATGATCAAGCTCATGTTTGAGGCAAGTGAATGCTGCAAGCAATACAAGGAGGGCGAACCGGAAAAACCTGCCTTCATTAGCAAAAAGGTCAGCCTGTCCACAGGCGAGAAGGCAAAGTTGCGTCATTTTGTCGATGCGATCACGGGTGGATACTCAATGGTCAAATCAGATTTAGATGCATTTCTGGGTAAGGCCCTAATGATTGAAGTGAAACATTTTACCGGATCGGAAGGGAATCTGGTGCCTTACGTTGAGGGGTTTAAGCCGGTCCCAAGGGTATCAGGAACTGACCTTAAGGATTATGCGGATGAGAGTAAGTTCAGATTCCCGGTGCCGCCCCTTGTAAACGACACTTGGTTCTACGAGCTTGAGGAACATCCACACAACTGGGACAAGCTGAACGAACGCACCCAGAAGGAAGTGTTATCTTCGCCTGAGGGCAAAAAGCTGGAAGGTCATCCCGTTGATTATGACCAGGTGGAGGAAGTTGATGAAATTCAGATCTAATTATTCAACTGGGATCTACCAGAACCTTGCCGAGCCTGTGTATAGGGCTGACAAAGCTTTGTCCACCAGTGAACTCAAAAAGTTCAAGGTAACGCCAAAGGCTTTTCATGCCTATCGCAACAAGCTCTTCACCGAAAGGCGGTCTCCTTCCATGGAGAAGGGGACCCTCTTTCACCTGTATGCGCTTGAGCGTTCAAGGTTCGACGATGAGGTCAGCGTGTGTCCTCCTGAGTTTGAGGACAGACGCAAAAAGGCGTCCAAGGAATATTGGGCAGAGCAAGAGGAGAAGGGCGTTCAAGTGATAAAGCAAGACGACCTCCGATCAATCCAGATGATGTTTGCCGCATACTCAGAATTGTCGGAGGTCAGAGAAGCTCACATTCGGAACCCTCAATCCGAAGTCTCAGTGTTTTGCGAAGACTTTGTCAAGGGGCTTGACGTGAAGTGTCGTGTCGATCTGTTGATCGGGGACACCGTCATTGACATCAAAACAACAGCCAAAGGTGGAGCGAACCCACGGGCATTTCTGCGTAAATGCAGGGACCTTGGTTATGACTGGCAGCAGTATAACTACACCAGGATCTTGCAGAAAGCAGGCGTGGAGGTTCGCAAGTGGGTTTGGGCTGTTGTGGAGACTGAGCCTCCATTTGACGCATCACAACTGATCTTAGCTGAAGCCGATGTCGCTGAAGCTGAGACTGAGGTTGTAGCTGCATACAGGCAGCTTTTGTCCTGCATGAAGCTTGATGCATGGCCTTCCTATACGCCATCCAAAGCAGCGATTATATCGCGTTTCAACTCGACTAGCCAAGGTGTCGCCAAGAGCTAAGAGAGTCTTCCAACTAAAACGGGAGGCATGGGGGAAAATGCCTAAGTTAATGCAGGATTTTGCAGAGGCTTTTTTGGCCAAGCGAGTGTTCTGGTATGACAAAGGAACTCCATTGCCTCCCGTTTTCCCCGCAGCTGAAACACATGACCCAGGCGAAGCAGAAAGATATCTCAGCTACGTGCGAGACCTACTGGATGCAAACATGGTGGATCGACACAAGGCAAGGTCGCTTGTGGTTGGCCTTAGGTCATGTGGTGAAGAGGCAAAAGAACTAATCGAATACCTAAAAAAGAAAGTAATCAAATGAATAACAGTCCGAGTGTTAAAAATGTCAATGTCACCCCGCAAATCGCTAGGGAGTGGCTGAAACGAAACCGCGTGAACCGCAGGCTATCGAAGCCTTTGGTGTCCAGATTCCAAAGGGAGATGAGGGCAAACCAATGGATCGAGAATGGAGAAACTATTAAGTTCAACTTGGATGGTGACCTGATTGACGGTCAGCACCGCTTGTATGCAGTCATTGCAGCCAACATGCCTGTCAGACTAATGGTAGCCGAGAACCTTAGTTGTAGCGAAAAGACAATATTCACGATAGACAACGGAAGGCCTCGGAGCGCGACAGATTCGATTCATATTGCAGGCCTAAAATACAGCAGCCATTTAGCAGCATTGGTAAGGTTCAGGATTAATCTCGCTACAACTAAAACTGGACCGATTGGCAACCTCGAAATCTTGAATGAAATCAAACGCGACGAAGAGCGGTATATTAAGGCAGCAGCCGCTTCTGCTGCTGCCAAACCGATCTGCTTTGGGCCTCCCTACGGGGCTTTTATCTATCAGGCAATGCAGAGGAATCCTGCTCTTTATACCATTTTCCATGATCGTTTCTGCAAAGGGACTAATATGGAATCAGATGACCCTATACTTGTTTTGAGGAACCATTTCCTCGCACTGAAGCATTCTCCAATAAAGAGCTACGGTGCATCGCGATACCAAGTCTACGCAAAGCTTTGCTACCACTGGAACAAGTGGGTCAAAGGCATCAAGGTGAAATATGCCCGGTGTCCTAAAGTTGAATCTGGAATCATTGAGCTGCTGTAGCTGGAAGCGCGATGAACACGTCAAACACATGTTTTGAGTGCGGGAAGCCAGCAAGCCACCAGCACCACGTAGTGCCTAAGGCACGGAGCGGAGAAAACACCGTGTGGTTATGCGTAAGCTGTCACGGTAAGGCCCATGAAAGATCCATGAGTGGGCCGGACTTAACACGGCTGGGGATTATGAAGAGAGACTCAGCAGAGTTGTGCATGATATTCCATCACCTGTGTGACGGATTCACGCTGGACGACATTGCTGGCGTATACGTGGAGCTGGACATGCCGACCGTGAAGGATCGGGCTGCTTACATTAAAAGAAAGATCAAGCGCATGAAGGCCGTAGCCGTAGCTGATCTTCTGGACCTGTTTGAGCCAGTTCTCAGATATGACAGTCCGCACTATGACCGGGAGTTCTACCAGGGAGCCTGGGCTGGAGTATGATTCCAAAGGTCCCTGAACACATCTATGAGGTAGGCTTCTCTCTGATCGAGAGGGAGGCCTACCTCTACGTGTGCATGAGGGGCTGTTGCTTTGACGACAAGCGAACCATGGCCAAAAGAATCGGAGTGTGTAAGACCCGACTCTGGAAAGCCCTGAAGAATTTGGTTGAACACGGATGGCTGATCCAGAAAAAGGCAGGTAGGTCCACTTGCTACCTAGCCAGGGGCAAGGGAAGGCCGATAGAATTGGCCTCTATGACTAACACCAAGGCCCAACGACATGTCCGCGAGGACGGACACGTTAACGATATAACATGTCCGCGAGGACGGACACTAACTAATAGAGATAATATATATAGTAATAGTAATAAGGAGGAGAGAGACGAGATCATGACTGAGATCATCCTTGCTGGAAGATCCAAAAGGAACTCTGTCTCTCGCTCTGTCCCTGCTGACATCAAGGCAGGGAAACCGTTCTACAAGGTATGATTTCCGCTAAGAAAAACACCATCACTATCGATTACGATGTTCCCGAGGACATCCTTGCTGAGAAGGGCCTTTTAGGCTGTGTTCTCCTGGGTGCATTTACTGAAGCCAAGGAGCTTGGAATCTCAGAGGATTGGTTTGCTGATCCTAGGAACCGTTCCGTGTGGCTTGCTTGTGAGTCTGTTGTCAAAGCTGGAGGAACTGTTGACCAGTTCACAGTCAGTCGCCAACTCATGTCTGAGGCTCTTTACATTGACGACCTGATACGTGAGTCCTCAACCGCTTCAAACCTGTCTTACTATGCTGAACAAGCCTATGCCGTATACGTGAGGCGACAGGTCTTCCTGAAGCACTACAATGCACTAACAGCAGCACAGGAGGAGGAAGATCCCGAAAAGCTTCTTCAGGGCCTTCAGGACGCTCTTTGGGAAACCACCAAGGGTATGACTACCGAGAAGGACCAGAAAGAGGCTCAGAGGGGGTTTATGGACCTTCTAGAGAGTGCTAAGGATGGCGGTGTCCCAGATCTTTCCATCAAAAGCGGGATCTATGGTTTGGACGACAAGCTTGGAGGGTTTCTCCCTGGGGCTGTTTACATCATCTCAGGTCGTCCCGGTGGTGGTAAATCTGCCTTTTCCATGTTCCTTGCTATCCAAGCAGCCAAGCAGGGCAAGAAGGTGGCTATCTGGTCCCTTGAGATGCTTTACAACAGCATCGCTGAAAGAGCTGTTGCCATCATGTCGGGAGAGGATGTGAGGCACTACCTGAAGACAGGCGTGGGTGACAAAACCAAGCTTGCTAAGGCGGCTAAGGATTTCTTCGAGCTACCGATCCATATTGAGGACACCCCGGCCATCACCGTAGATCAGCTCAGGTCCCAAGCTAGGAGGTTTGTTCAGGACAAGGGTGTGGACATGCTGGTCATTGATTACCTGACTCTGATTAGGAGTGTTGGACGATATGAAAACCGGGTCAACGAGATCGGAGCAATCACCAGAACTATCAAGGTCATGGCACTGGAGTGTGGTGTCCCGGTGATCTTGTTGGCTCAGATGAACAGGGAGATTGAAAAGCGTGAGAAGCAGATACCCAGGATGTCAGATCTGAGGGACTCTGGGACAGCAGAACAGGATGCTGACAGTGTAGCATTCCTCATGAAGAACACCTCTGATGAGGAGCCGGATGACGGGATCGTGAACTTCTGGATCCGAAAGAACAGAAATGGGGTTCAAGAGGCCAAGGTGTCCTTGGAATACACGCGATGGAATAGTAGATTCAAAGGAGTCGAGGAAGGCCCAATACTAGTCAATAGCATCAAATGATTATCACCATCTCTCTCGAAGATCATGAAGGTAATATCGTCGAATGTCTTAATGAAGTGAACACCCCCCAGCAACTAGGCAACCTTATGTATGGGTTGTCTATTCTGAGTCAGGCAGATTCAGACTTTGATGTGCAGGAATATTCAGAGATTGAGGACGACGAGGAAGAGGAAGAAGAGGAGCAGGTAAACAACAGGTGGAACTGATGACGGGGAAGAGGAGCGAATTCATCATAGGTTTGGCGGGTACCAAACGTAGCGGGAAGACAACAGCAGCAAGGCATCTCATTTCTTTAGCTGAACAGCAGGGCCTAGTGCCTATTAGGTTGGGTTTCGGAGACCCGATCAAGGCAGAGGTGGCAAAGATCTTTGGGACCTACAAAGAAGAGGATAAGGCAGTCCTGAGGCCCGTATATCAGGCAGTGGGTCAGTCCATGAAAGAGCTTCATGGAAAGGACATCTGGATTAAACGATTGCTGGAGGCATGGAACCACTACAGGAACCACGGATACAACATGCTGATCATCGATGATGTCAGGTTCCCATTTGAGGGTGAGTGGGTCAGGAACTCGGGTGGTCAGGTCTGGAAGATCATCAGAGATACCGGGCTGAAGGATGATCATGTATCGGAGACCAGTGTGAAGTCGGTGAAGGCTGATCACTCCATACTCAACGCAATGTCCGAACAAGATTTTTTGGTCGAGGTGACAAACACCTGGAGCCAAATGTAACTACATGGAAGTCACGCTGTCACCTGAAGAGCAGAGGTATGCCAGATTCCTCGCTAAAAGGCGTTATGAACACGCACGGCAGCAAGGGAAGGTAAACGTGCGGAAAGGCCCTCAGAGTGACGAGGAGACCGATCTAGAGGGTATTGCGGGTGAGATGGCTTACTGCAAGATCTTTAACGTCTATCCCGACTTCCAGATAGAGGTGATCCCAGAGGCCGACTGCATCCTTCACAACGGCCTCACCGTGGATATCAAGACCACCAAATACGCCAAGGGACATCTGATAGCAGCCAAGTGGAAGGGTGAAGGAGTGGACCTCTACGCACTGATGGTAGGCACATTCCCCACCTACAAGTTCGTAGGCCTAGCCACAAAACAAGAGCTACTGGCTAAGGAGAATATCACCAACTTTGGAAGAGGAGATCTCTACGCTCTTCCTCAGGAGAAACTGACATACCCATTCTAATGGAAGACATACCGCAACAGAACGACGATGGAGGGCTGGATTACTACGGCCTAGCTACAGACATTGACAAGGGATGCAAGCACTTCTGGTCTACCAGAGGTGGAGATCCAGCTCAGTTTAATGGGAGGCCCGTAAAGAGGAAAAGACCGCGTGATATGCCAGACATGCAGAGGAACCGGGTGGATAGTGACACCTAGGACCCAGGATCTATGTCCAGACTGTGAGGGTTGGGGTTATAAAGAGAAGAATACCAATGAACCTAAAACCAACAGTGTGCCTAAAGCACGAACACGGAGTCACCGCGCAGTGGTGGAACCCAGAGACAAATTACATGATCCTCGCCATATTCGTCCCTCTGGCAGGAGGCAAATACGCCCTTGCCCAAGTCGCAGGGCCATGGTCAGGCGTAAAACAACCCTCTGATGACCCAAACACCTGGGAGCCATACATCATTGACGGATATGACACAGAACGCATCTACTGCCTCACCATAGCAGACATAATCCTGACATGCCTGAACGGCACTGTAGGAGGCATCAAGGCCCTCAAGAGCTTCTTCCAGGGTCCAGTCATAGGATTTGACTGATGGTGACTAACATAGGTATTGCAGAATGCCTCAAAAATAATTAAACTTGGATGGGAGGTTGGAAGAATACAGTCAAGTATTCTCCACCTCCCATTAATTTATGCCTAAAGGCAGTCTCACTAAGTGGGGTGAAAGGAAAGCCACTGACACCCAATATACAGGCCAGGAACTCAAGCGGAAGGACCCTGAGAGATACGCAGCGTTGGTCAGAGGGATCAAGGAGGGTGTCTCACAGAAAGTCCTCTCAGCAATCTTCAGCACTAACCAGCAAACCATAGCAGCCATAGCCAAGAGGGAGGATATAGAGGCTAATGGTAAAGCTGCTCTGCTTAACAGACTTAAAGCAACAAGGGACGCACTGTTGGGGAAGATGCATGAAGCAGTGGAGAACGGGGAAATGAAGGGGAAGGATTGTTCCGTCCCCTTCGGCATCGTAACTGACAAAATCCTCCAGATAGAGGGCCAACCTTCGACAATTGTTGAACACAGGTCGGTCCAGATTACCTCAGATAGTCTAAAAGAGCTGCTTGAGGCCACTAAAAGGGAGAAAGAAGTTATAGATGCAGAGGTTGTTGAGCCTAAGTCGTTGCCAGAGAGCAACCATGGGTAAACCACTTAATTATACATAAGACATATTGTGCGAAAGATGACTAACACCGCATAGACAAAGGGGGTAGGGGGGGTCACTCATTGTCTAGGAATGAAGAAATCGTTGCGGATCTCCACTTACACCCCAAATGACAAAGGCCCCTCCTCTTTGACATTTAAGAGGGGACGCTAAATGTCAAACGCACTTCTCCCACCGGGTTGGTAATTGGCTTTTTGGGAGGAGTCATGGAAAAACAATGTGTGGTCTGTGGTGCCACTTATGAATCGAAGATGCCCTGGGCAAAGTATTGCTCCAATAGGTGTTCTTGTGCGGCCAAGAAGGCCCGTAACCCTGATAGGTATCGGTCCTACAGCAATGCCTATTACAAGGCCAACAAGGCCTCTGTAAGGGCCTGTAGCCGCAAGTGGAAGAAAGCCAACCTGGATAAGCACAACCTTCATTGTCACAAGTATAGGGTCAAGAAGAGGCAAGGCGATGCACAGGGGTGTTCAGATTGGGCTGATTTGATGGTGAACCCATTGGTAGGCAAGCCTTGTTTTTATTGTGGTGACTTTGAGTCTGGTTATCACATTGACCATCACATCCCTATTTCTAAGGGAGGCCCACATGAGCCTTGGAATTTGAGGGTGGCGTGTCCTAGGTGCAACATGAGCAAGAGTCAGAAGCTGCCCAGGACCACCTTTTGCGAAGAGTTATTTTATGTCTGAAACAAAGAAGCGAACGAGGGGAAGACCTGCCAGGCGCAGGTCCATGCTGGAATCACCTGACCTTAGGTGGAGAGCTGGTAAAGAGCCAAAGATGGCTAAGGTAGTAGACAGGCCTTTCAACAGGAGCCTAATTAAGACCGAGATAGGGTTGGTGAGGGTGAAAGACAATGAGTTGTTCCAAAAGGGCCTGGAGATCCCTGTATGGGTTGAGAAAGGGACTGATAAGCTGATCTGCAAGGGTGTTCCAAAGCAGCTTGATCGTTGGGCATGAAGTGGACTCCGCATCCCATCATCAAGATCCCTACCAGGGAAGAGGCTGAAGCTCTGAACGATCAGGGGAAGCTTCTTGAGTATTACCAGAAGAGGGAAGAACTGATTCAGCTTGAGGCTGCTGATCCATACACCTATGGAACGGATCATCATAATACCTCTGGAGTCTTTGATCATTGGAAAGATGTCGATGATGCAATCGATAACCCTGATGTCGATGTGATTTACATCTTCGGTGGCAATCGTGGTGGCAAGAGTCGTTACCTAGCTTCGAGGATGGTTAGGGCCATGGTGAACAGGCCCAACATGAAGATCTGGTGCTGTCACTCTAGCAATGACTCTAGTATACAGGTTCAGCAGCCCTACATTCACACGTATTTGCCACTACAATGGAAGGAACAGAAGAAGACTGTTCGTTCTGTAGCCAATATCTCTTTCACCCAAAAGAACGGCTTCTCAGGCAGGACTATTGTAGGCCCTAACCACTCTCAGATGTGGTTCAAAAATTACACTCAGGATCTATCCACCCTAGAGGGAACTGAGTTGGACTTGATCTGGTTTGATGAGTTGGTGCCACAAGCCTGGGTAGAAACGCTTAAATACCGCCTTGTCTCTCGCAAGGGGAAGATGTTGATCACGTTTACACCAATCGAGGGGTATTCTACGGCTGTCAAATCGGCCATGGACGGTGCCATGATCGAGGAGACTAGAGAAGCCAAGCTGATTGACCCTAAAAGCCCTGGCACAATCCCTGGAGTCCCTCCTGGTCACATGCCGTATAAGGGGAGGACCAAGAATGGTAGCGGCAAGCTGTTTTGGTTTTTCTCGGAGTGGAACCCGTATACGCCTTTTGACAGGTTACAGAAGACACTGAAAGGAAGGACTAGGGAAGAGCTGGAGATTAGGGCCTATGGCTACGTCTCCAACCCTGTTACGGGCAAGTTCCCTCGGTTCACGGATCGCAACATCATCAAAGCCTCTGATGTTCCCAGGGAAGGCACTAACTACATGGTTTGTGACCCTACACCAGGAGATCGGAATTGGTTCTTTTTGTGGGCTAGGGTCGATGATCTCGGTCGTGTTTTTGTCTACAGGGAGTTCCCTGATTACAAGAACCATGGGGAGTGGGCTGTTCCAAGCAGTAAGCTCGACGGTAAACCTGGACCTGCACAAACAGCAGATTGCGGTCGGAACATTGCTCAGTGGAAACAGTTGATCAGGGAAGTGGAGAAATCTGATGGCGGGATCCATGAGAGATACATCGATCCCAGAGCTGGTAGAACTGCTGTGTTAGGTCAGCGAGAACACAACCAATCGCTGATAGATTTGCTTGCTACACCGGATCGAGGTGCTGGAGGTCAAGTAACTCAAGACGGGTTACATTTTACTCCTGCAAGCATGGCGCATATCGACGAATCAGTTGCACTTGTCAATAATTTGTTTGCCTATAATCTGGCCGAAGAAGTGACGGTTCTTAATGAGCCGAAACTCTATATCTCCGAGGAGTGCGGTAACTTAATTTACAGTCTGAGGACGTGGACTAATGCGGATGGTGACAAAGGGGCTTGTAAGGATCCCTGTGACGCCTTGCGCTACCTGATTTTAATGGACCCAATGTATGTCCCACGTCAGGCCGAATACACATCAGAACCAGGGTCTTACTAGGCCCTAGGTGACAAACACCATGCACAGCAACTACGTTGACGGAGATAAACTCCAAAACACTACGGACCCCAACATCTCCGAGCTTCACAAGGACTTTGTTCGATCTTACAGCGACGAGCGGATCACCTACCGAGTCAGAGAGAGTGATGAAACACGATTCTCCACTTGGAATGGACAGAGCAGGGACGGCAAGAAACACGCAAGAGACTTAGGTCAGCAACCCTTTCCTTGGGAGGGTGCATCTGACACTCGCATCCGTCTGGCAGATGAGGTCTGTTCTTTCATGGTGCAGTTGTCTACCTCCGCTCTCAGCCGTGCTGCTTTGAACGTAGGAGGAGTGGAAGGCAAAGACCATGAAGATGCCAGTGCGGTCGGTGTTTATCTTCGGTGGATGTTGCAGACAGTGTTGCAACCTGACTTTGAGGAAGAATTGGAACTCCACGCAGAATATGCAGCACAATACGGCTGGAGTGTCCTTCACACTACCTGGGATCGCTGCTATGCCCAGGTCCCACAGCAAATATCCCTCGAAGGCCTCGCCCGGTTCATGGGAGGAACCGATAACTCACCAAACATCGAGGCACTCCAGTCGGCTCTCAAAAACGAGAAGGAATACTTGGCTGACCTGTTGGTTGGTAGCAACCCAGGCCTGAAGAGGCAGAAGGCCCTGAAACACATCAACGAGGTCGCGAAGACAGGAAAGACTGTGTTCGACGTGCCTCAGATGACGAAAAATCAACCCAGCATCGTAGCCCTTCGACCTTACTTTGAAATTCTATTCCCCCCTGAAACACAGGATTGGCACAGGGCCAGGGCCATCTTTCGACGCGATTATTACACCTTGGCAGAGATCGAGGAGAAAGCCACTAACGGTGATTGGGATGAAAAGTTTGTTGAAAAGATCAAGCGAACAGCGGGACGGAACACCACCGTGTGGGACACGGGACTTTCGCCAGTAACAGGTAACAGTGAGAAGCTGGATGATCGAAGCAACCTTGTGGAGATTGTTCATGCATACTCAAGGCGAGTTACTGAGAACGGCAACCCTGGAATCTACCAGACTGTGTTCAGCCCTTACATGCACAAGGATGAGAAGGGTGAAGAATGTTTTGCACAGCATGAGCTGGTAACAGAGGCAGGGGACACCTACCCATTTGAGTGTTTTACCCGCGAGAAAACACGCAGATCACCTATTGAATCCAGGGGTGTCAGCGAGATCGTGAAAACATGGCAGGCTGAATATAAGGCCCAGGCTGACCAGGTGTTTGACAGATCTTCTTTTGATACTCTTCCACCTCTCCGCGTCCCATTGCGCTATGGTCAACGCATTAAGATAGGCCCAGGTGTCCAAGTGTCTGAGCAAAGGCCAGGTGACATCTCTTGGATGGATACACCTAAGCGCGGGGCTGACCTTGCGTTCCAGCTCATGGACCAGATCCAAGTGAGAACTGATCGATACTTTGGAAGACCTAATTCCGCTGTGCCTCCTGTAGAAACGCAGCTACGGCAACAAGCCTACGTTCATCGTTGGTTGCGTCACATGTCTACCGTCGTCAACCGCATGTGGGATCTTACCCAAAGATTCGACGATGACGAGAGGTTCGCTGTAGTTACAGGCACTGGTAAGCCTATCCCCAGGGACCCCAATAACTTCAACTTCAACCTGCATTTCGATGTTCGCGAGTTGGACAACGAGTTTGTTGAGAAGAAGCTTCAGGCGATTTCTCAGTTCGTGCTGCCTGAAGACACCATGGGTATCGTGGATCGCACCAAGTTGATTCGCAAAAAGCTCCAAGTAATTGATCCGTCATTGGCTGATGAGCTTGTCATTCAGAACGCAGAGGCTAGTCAGGCAATGTTTGAGGAGGTGAACTCTCAGGTGGCATACATGGCCCTTGGTAACTCGCCTTCCAAACTGGTCGAGAATGACCCAGCGGCTGCTATTAAGATGCAGTTCCTGCAACAGATCATTCAGAACAATCCGAAATACCAACAGCAACTTGAGGCTGACCAACAGTTCCAAGAGCTACTGAAGATGTATTCCCAAAACCTTAACATGAGTGTGATGCAACAACAAAATAAGCAGATCGGACGATTGGGGGTAAATCCAAATGCCTGAACAAGCGTTTGAATACCCAGAGGAATTGTTGAGGGCCTTCTCCCTGCCAGAAGAACACCCTGTCCGACAATCTATCTTCTGGATCTTGGATGAAGCGGCCCAAGCAGATGTTAATCTGATTACATTGCCCGAGGCTAATGACTCAGAGAGGCATTTTTGTGCTGGCAGACTGGCTGCAATTCAAGACCTGCATTCAGAGTTTAAGTCGATCTTTGAATCGGCCAACCGTAGCAACGAAGAAATAGGGGTTGACACCTAAATAAACTTTGCGACGGTTTTTTTGACCTTGTCCGAGGTTAACTATAGGCCCCTGGGGTGCCTTGAACTCCTGACTTCTCGGTAGCTTGCGACCGTTAACAGCATGGACAATCCTGATATTAAGCCGGAGGAAAACCAAGCCTCTGGGGAAGAGACTCCACTTGGTGGCATGGACGCATTGAGGGATGCAATAGCTGCATCACTAACACCTCAAGAAGACGCTCCTACAAACACAGAAGAGACACCCGCACCTGAACCTCCAGACGATGCATTGCAGCAGGTCGAAGAGAGTGTTCAGGAAGAACCGGAAGACCCTCAGAGGGAGACCGGGTGGCAGAAGCGCATTAACAAACTGACCGCTCAGAAACGCGAGTTGGAAGAACAACTCCATGAGATGCGTCAGGAACAATATGAGCTGAAGCAATCCCAGAAACCCAAAGAGGAAAGTAGTATCTCTGAAATGGTATCTCAGGCCGACACCTTCGATGATTTGGAGAGGCTTGAGGATGACGCATTAGCTGCTGAACGATGGGCAAAACGTAGCCTTAGTCGCTACAGGCGTGACCCTGATTCTGTTGAAAAAGAAATCCAACAGAGAGTAGGGGAGAACATGCCTGAAGACGTCGAGGCATGGTTGGAAGACTTGGCACTCAACGCAGAATTTAGCCGCGAGTCAGACATTCCGAAAAGACGAAAGCAAATCGAGCAGCAGGCACGATCTTTTGAATTCGCTGTGACCAAATACCCTTGGTTGCGCGATCCGAAAAACCCAGCAAGGGCGTGGGTGGATCAGGTCAAACAGGCCAACCCTGGAATTAAAAACCTCCAGGATGTGGACCTGTATTTAGCACGGGCCTTGGTCGGCTTCTATGTAGAACAGGAGCAGGCCGCAAAGGGAGCCAAGCAAAGTAGGACCCCAGATCCAACTCCACAACCAGGGAGACCAGCGGCTACCAAGCCTGCTGTCAGCGATTCGGAGCAAAAGATGAAGTCAGCCAGAGACAGGGTTTACAAATCAGGTTCTAGGGATGGTCTGAAAGATTGGATTAGAGCTGCTGCTAAAATCTAAAAACAAAAGGATTATACCATGGCAATGCTGTTTGAAATTAATCAGGTCGCAAAAAGAGAAGACCTTTTAGACCTCATCACGCGAGTCGATGAAAAGGCCACGCCTTTCATGAGTCTCGTCAACAAAGGAACCACCCCGCAGAATACATTTATCTCATGGCCTGTCGATTCGTATGCGGCCCCTGCTCTCGGTGGAACGGTTGATGGCACAGACGTTTCGTCTTATGACAACCACGCTGCTAGTCGTGCGCTGCTGTCCAGCTACCTCCAAACCTTCCGCAAAGCCTATCAGGTTTCGCGTTTGGCTCAGGAAGTGTCTGACGTTGCTGGCCTCGGTTCTGGAAATGAAATTGCAGAAGCTTCTGCTAAGGCTGGCGTCGAGCTGGTCCGCAATATGGAAGCAACCCTGCTTTCTGACCAAGAGCATGATGCCGATGACGGAACCAACCCTTACTTGCTTCGCGGTTTGGGCATCTGGATTCGTGACACTGCGAACATCGCTGCTCAGAGCGGTGGCCACCAAGTGCCTGCTGCCTTCCGTCCTGCGGCCGGCCAGATCAACGGTGACCCCACTGCTGACATTACTGAGTCCGACATTCAGACCATGCTGCAAACCATCTGGTCTGCAACTGGCATGACTGGTGATTACAAGTTGTTTGCCGACGCAACCCTGCGACGCGCATTCACGGACTTCACTCGCACAATTGCAACCGCTGGATACAGCCAACGCAACTTGAACTACGACGGTGACGGCACCCGCATAAGCAACACCACCACCATCTTCGATGGTGACTTTGGTTCTGTTGAAGTGATTGCCGACAACTTCATTGGCTACAACGCTGCTGGCTCCTCTCAGGAGGCTGGTCGCGGATACTTGCTCGACATGGACAAGATTGATCTCCGCGTGAACAAGCAACCAACCATCGAGCGTTTTGAAGACAAAGGTGGCGGCGAACGCTTCCTGATCGAAGGTCGCGCAGCCCTCCAGGTTCGCAACCCCATCGGTCTGGGTCAGTTCAGCCCTGCCCTCTAATAGAATTTGCCCTGGGTAACTGGGGCAAAAACCAACCCTCGGACGCGGGGGGAGCTGAGTGGCTCCCCCCATTTCCGGGGCCAATTTAAAAAACATGTCCGACTACTCAGAACAACTCAGAGACAAACTGGCCAGGGAGCATTACGAAGGCTACCACAAAAGCCATGGTGAAGCTGCTGCTAGACAACGCGAGATTGCTCGTCAAAACCAGAACCGCAAATCGGTTGACGGCATAGGCAGGCCAATCATGGAGGTGGATTCCAAGGTCTACCATGAGTGGACCCGCAAAGAGGGCAAGGAGATTTGGAAAGATCCTTCCTTCCGCAAATACATCTCTGAGAAAAATCCTGAGCTAAAAGTAAAGTCGGGTGGCACTGGGAAGACCCAGGTAGGATATGGCTCATAGCCCTGTCAAATACAGCCAACTGCTTAACCAGGTCCTCAACCTGTCGGGGATCGATAGCACTACTTTGGCGACCATTGAATGGAGGCTCTTCAGAGATCTTGCATCCAGGAGAGTTAAGTTCGCTTGGCAGGCTGCTAAATGGCCAGACGTCTGCGTAACAGAGGAAAGAACTGTGACGCAATCTGGTGGTGTTGAAGGCAACTATGTTGCTCTCAACCAAGATGGCCAGACAGAGATGTCAGAGGTTTTCGCGGTCTGGAACAAATCGCCCAAATCAAACCAAGATAATCAGGACCTCACTTGGTATCTGAGCGAAAACGGAGTTCAGATAGCTGAGTCAAACGCAACAGTGTTTGTGTTGTTCAGAAAACTTCCTCCCACATGGACAGGAGAAAGATATTCTTCGAGTTCTTCATACGTGGCAGGAGACCAGGTGTATGACACAAGCGCGGGAAACTTCTACACCGCGAATCAATCTGTTGCTAGTGGGTCTGACAATAGCCCAACTGCACAGCCTACTTACTGGGACCTAGTGTCTGTCCCAGACATTTTTACCGACTACCTCATCCGCGGAACCTATGCCGATTATTTGCGGCACAATGGAGAGTTGGATAGAGCGAGAGTCGCAGAATCAGACGCCCGAGGAGCATTAGATCATGAGCTATTAAAGCTTCATACCCAGCAGGGTCAAACGACCCGGCTACAGGTAGCGAGTTATTAGTTAGCTCTTTTACTCTAGGTGACAAACACCTAAACTATAAATGCCTGCATTAATAACGGGAGTCGATACTACCGACAAATACAGAACAGTCAGAGTTGGCCAAGATGGAAGCTTGGGATCTGACACCGGACAATACCAATCAGGGGGTGGAACCATCACCGGAAACTTCTCCTGGGTATTTGCACACTCTGGAACCATTTTGAACGTCACAAGCTCAGGCCTTGGTAGCCTTACGGGGGTCAACCTCCAGGCGGGATCTTATTGGAGATGCTGCCGAGCTACGTCCATCACGGTCGTTTCAGGTGAAATCACTGCCTACGATGTATGATCGGCCTAGGCCTAGGGCTACCATCGATTGCCACAACTAGTGGCGATGCTGTTGTTGAGGGAACTTTCCTCATCGATGACGATGGCATGTTCCTGCAAACAGATATTGAAGAATTTTTCTTAACCCTACAGGAAGACGCACCTGACCCAGAATAGACATGGCAACTACACGCATTAAAGATCTGAGCAAGACAGCGACGACACTCGCTGCTGACTCAAACTTCGTTATAGATGGCAGCACTAACGGCACCCAAAAGATCACCACGGGAAATGTTAAGGCTGACATCGCAACCTCTTTTGCAGGCGACCTTTCAACCTACGGAATAGCCACCCTGGGTTCCGACAATAAGCTGAACCCAGACCAGCTCCCAGACAGTGTCACCAACGGAATCAACTTTGTTGGCACTGCTGACAGCGGGTCTGATCTGACCAGCACGACTCAGGGAGACTTCTACATTGTTAATACGGCCTTCACGCATCTTTCTATCAGTTATGCAGTAGGCGACAGTGCAGTGTATAACGGCAGTGCCTACGTCAAGGTCACCCCAGGAACTACTCAGATTGGTGAAGGTGGAACTGGTGCCAGCACCTTGGATGGTGCCAAGGCAAACCTTGAAATCCCAGACGTCGGAACGGCACCCAACGAGGTTCCAATGAACGGGATGCTGGGGTCAATGGCGTTTCAATCAGCTGAGGGCATATCAGTTGGTACGCTTGAGGCTGATGGCAAAACCACACTGACCAACGACCAAGACAATGCGCTTGTCGTCGAGACGACCAACAAAAACCCAATGTATGTCAACGTGGTTGGGTCAGCACCCAACTACTTGTTTGATGTGCGCGACGATGACACCAGTAAGTTTCGGGTAGATGGGTCTGGCCGGGTCGGCATCAACCAGACCTCGCCGGGTTCGCTCATTCACGTCAAAGATAATAGCGATGCGACCAATGACGGTGGCATTCAGATTGAGCGGTCAACGAATTCGGACAAAGCATTTTTTAACATGCGAGGCGGTCGCGTTGGCTTGGGTTCGGCGAGCAGCGTACCAATTCGTTTTTATGTCGGCGGCAATAACAAGTGGACCATAGGGACGGGCGGTGATTTGGTCGCCTCGGCTAGTGGGGTAGGCATAGATTTCGGGGCTACGTCTGACGGCAGCGGCTCAATGAGCAGTGAGGTCCTTGATGACTATGAGGAGGGGACTTGGATACCAGTGTTTGGAGTGACCAGCGGCTCGTTTACAACGATGACGATGGATGTCATATCGGCTCGCTACGTCAAAGTGGGCAACCTAGTTAATTTCATTTGCTATATACGCACCAGTAATGTGAACACAACTGGAACAGGTGGACAGCTAATAGTTAGCGGGTTGCCCTACGCCAACGCTGGTTCCAACAGTTTCGCCGCATGCAGTGTCGGGTATGCTCAAGACTGGGCTAATGCTCCAGCCGCTGGCTACGTTGTTAGTGGCGGATCGTATATATTCCTGACCAAACGAGTTACAGGCATTAACGGCGACTTAAGCGAAATGGTCGCGGGTGACATGACGACTGGAGCAGTTCCTAACGAAAACCAGCTAATGATTAGCGGCATTTACTCCTCATTTTGACAAATTTACCCCAGCCGGACTAGCTGGGACGGACCACAACCAATACCACTATGATTGAGAAAATTACTAGCTGCGACAAAATTGAATTTGTCGCCCCATACAGTGTCCAATGCCGCCAGCGCATCAGCTTGGTGGAGGACGGCAACGAACTCGCCGCAAGCTTTCACCGTTCGGTAATGCACCCAGACTCAGACTGGAGTGAGTGCGAAGCCAACGTGCAAGCCATCTGCAATGCGGTTTTCACTGATGCCGTCAAAGCTGACTGGGCTGACAAGCTCGCCGCTGATGCTGCCGAGCCAGCAACTGAGCCAGAATCAGACGCTGAAACTCCAACCGAGGCATAAGCATGTCGTATTCGGACAACTTCCCAGCCACTAGGCCAGTCTTTATGGCTGACTTTGCTAACGGTGGCAAAATCGACCCGAGGGCTACATTCACTCGCTCCGACACTCCCCCCACCTATGCTGCGCCATCGGCGGTGCATTACTGGTCGAACGAAAAACACCTGAGCAGTGAAAATAGAGTCACCAATAGCAATGACTTGAGCGATTGGGGCCGAGTAGACATAACTCGTACGCTCGGACAAGTTGGACCAGACGGGGCCAGCACCGCTGCTAAGTTGACTGGGCAAGCTGGGACTGTTTTCAAAGCGATTCTCAATGCAACATTAGCTAACACGTCTGCGCAAACGATTTCATTTTTCGCCAAAGAAGACACTCATCGTTACATTCAAGTTTCAGTTAACGGCGACGCGACCAAGTTCGTTAACTTTGACCTCAACGGTTCTGGTGCTTACTCGGCAAATGGGTCGGGTGTGACAGCAAGCATAACCGCATCTGCTAACGGGTATTTGCGATGTGCAGTTAATTTAACTTTGCCTAATACAGCGGCTTACATTTCTCTGCAAGACAGCTTGTCGGCTGCACGTGAGGCGACCACTGCAAGCACCGGCAGCATTTATATATTCGGAGCGATGGCAACCACGCTCGGCGATGCGACAAACGTGGCAGCCTATGTTTCCACTGGGTCACAAATTCATCGTGAGTATGCCCCGTCACTTAAATCGGTGACCACTGCTGGGCAACCCCGTTTTGAATACGACCCAGCGACTGATGGGCAATCTATGGGCATCCTCATTGAGGGGCAAGCCACAAACCTCAACCCGTATAGTGACGCACTGGCAAGCTGGACTACAAGCAGTGACGTGACGCTGACCAGCAACGCCAGCCTTGGTCCTGATGGGACATTGGGCGCAGACCTAATGGTCGCCAACACCAACAACACAGGTCACTATGTTCGGTCTTCTGGAATCACTGTAAGTGCAAGCACAAGCTACACGTTGAGCGGGTATTTCAAGTCGGTTAACGGAGAAAAAGTGCGGCTAAGTTTTTTCCGCGGGTCTTCTCCGTATACAGGCGAAGCCAGTGTAAAGTTCACGTTAAGCGGAAGCGGCAGCGTTTCTGCGTCAACTGGAAGCGGGACTATCACCTCCGTGGGCAACGGTTGGTATAGATGCACTGCGACTGGGACAGCCCTCACGACAAATTCATTAATTCAAGTCTCAACTGTAAGCACCGGAGACGCTCAAGACTACGCTGGAAACGCATACAACGGAGTCCTCTGCGCTGGAATTCAGTTTGAATCAGGCAGTCATTGCAGCAGTTTAATTTCAACTTCTGGCAGCACCGCGACGAGAGCCAGCGACAATCTCAGTGTTGCCACCGCTGACATTACCGGTTTCAGCGAGGGTGTCGGGACTGTGGTTTACGAGACTGGAGGCGTGGCGAGTGCAACGGAAACCAACCAGCTAGGGTTTGGGCTGCGAGCGGATAGCGCCAATTTCTTCACGGCTGGGGTGAATAACGGAGGTGTTACAGATGCGTCGGTCAGGGTTTACTCCAAAACGTCCGATGGGGACCAATCGTTTCTGAACCCCGGCACTGCTACGGTCGGCACAGGTTACAAGTTGGCGTGCCGATTTGAGCTGGACAACATAGCTGCCTCGATGAACGGAGGCACGGTCGTTAGCGATACGAGCGGCCAAGTTCCTGTTGGTGTTGACACGCTATGGGTGGGACAGCTTGCCGGCGACTACTATCTCAACTCAAATCTAAAGCGCATTGCCATCTACAACGAGGCACTAAGCGACACCAACCTCCAAGCCCTCACGTCCTAAGTAACAACTGACACTCAATCACATGTTTACCGATTATTATCTCAAATTCGCAGACAAGGCCGAGGCTGACTCAGTGCTTTACACGGAGGTGCCGATCGCTTGGGACAACAGCGACCCGGAGAACCCGGTCGTCACCGAAACCGAGCAGCGGCAGAACTACCGAAACACGGATGTTCTTCCTCTGGTTGTAGATGTGCCGGGGCAATACGATGAAAACGGTCAGGAAACTGTGCCACCTCAATACGCCCTCGGCTACCACGTCAACATCCGTTGCCTAGACTCAGAGGACGGTGAGGCGCTGGAGGCTTACAAAGTCGATCCTGAACCCGTGACACCCGCGAGGGTGTGGGCCTGATGGCTAAGTCACCCAAAGCATCTATGAAATGCGGCCAGGTTAAGGCCAGCTCTCGCCCAGGGAAGAAAATCATGAAGTTGTATTGCCTTCCTGGAGGAGACAAGAAACTGGTTCATGCTGGGGCCAAGGGCTACGGAAACAACTACTCCAAGGCTGCACGTTCATCTTTTAAAGCACGGCACAAATGCAGTTCAGCCAAGCCTGGAACTGCTCGGCACTTAGCTTGCACTGAACTCTGGAAGTCTGGTGGCAGGAAGACCAGCAACCCTAAAGGAAGACAGGGGAAATACTAATGGGCAAGGGAACTAAAAAGGGGGGCAAAAAGGGTGGCAAACGAGGCTACTGATGCAATCAGGTTTCTGTGCATCGGGGCTATCGGTTGGACGGTGTCCTGGGCGGAGGGAATCGAGGATTGGGCTAGGCTAGGCATAGCCTTAGCAACTGCTGGTTACATGCTGGGCAAGTGCGTTGTGGTTTGGTCAAAAATTATTAAAGGAACAAAAGATGAAGAAAGCGATTGAGTTGGCCTTTTTTGTAAGTGCCGTCTACTTCCTCTCTGGCTGTAAGCAGCTAGAGACTGTCAGTGACAAGATATATGATCCAGTCACCGCCACCAACACTGTCGAGACTCCAGAAGGCCCGGTTCAGGTTGTGTCCACAAACGGATATGTCGTTTCCCCTAAAGTCGCTTCCACTGTTTCATTGATTGGAGACTTCACTCCAGCCCCATACGGAGGACTTGTTGCAAACAGTGTGTTGGCGCTGCTTGGAATCTTCGCACACATCAAGGGGAAAAAGTGGAAAGGTGCTGCTGTTTCAGCAGTGTCCGCTGCTCAGGAGTTTAAGGAGCAGTTGTCCAAGCTGGATCAATCAATAGCACAAGAGGTAAAGTCCAAGGTTAGGGTAGAACAAAAGCTTGCAGGCACTCAGCCCATGATTCAGCAAGCCCTAAATCTCCTTGGCAAATGATTTATGAAGCGAGCATGTCTGAGGGGGGTTGTAGATGGCTTTTCATCCTACAGCCTACATTTATTCCGAGTGGCAGAGGGTCTGGCCAAACTGGGTCGATACACAACAATTTATCCTGTATCGGCTGAGTTCGGGAGAGGCCCTATACCAAAACTGATCAGGGATTCCCTGGTCAGTCAGCCCCAACTGGAGGACTGGCAAATGATCATCCATTGTCCGTCCTTTTCCCCCAGAGGGGACAAGATGACTGTTTACAACACCATGTGGGAGACCTCTAGGTTGAACAAGGATGGTGTGATTAATCTGAATAACTCAGATCTGGTTGTGGTGCCTAGTGCATTCAATCAGATTTGTTTTAACGCTCAGGGGGTCAAGAGGCCCATGGTCAAGGTCCCCATGGGTATAGATACAGAGATGTATCGATACACCCCTCCGGTGAAGAAAGATGTTTACATCTTCGGAACTGCTGGAAGGACTTTTGCTGGGGGCTGTAGGAAGGGTTTGCCTGAAGTGGTTGATGCCTGGAAGAAGGCATTCCCGAAAAGCAGGAAAGACGTAAGGCTATTGGTTAAGTGTCACCCTGATGACCCAGACATCGACATTGATGATCCCAGGATCAAGTTCAAGAAGGAGTTCTGGACTCGCAAGCAACTGGCTGACTGGTATGCAAACATTGATTGCTTTGTCAGTGCATCAAAAGGTGAGGGCTGGGGGTTGCATCAGCATGAGGCAATGGCCACGGGCAGAAGCGTCATCGCTGTTAACTACGGCGGGATAACTGAGTTTTTTGACGAAGGCGTTGGATACCCAGTTGACTATGATTTGCAAGAGTCAGACGGGCATTATGACAACAGAGGTTTATGGGCTATAGCAAGACAAGCCAGTCTTGTTGACAGAATGCGAGAGGTATACAGTAACCGAAGGTCCGACAGGGAGCTAAAGGCGTCTGAGAGGGGTATGAAATTAAACTGGGATCATAGCAATCAGATCCTGGACAAGGTCCTGCAAAAGGCAGGGTTCTACCATTGAGGCAGCATAGGACATACACTCAGAACGATGACGCTCCAATTACTGATGGCGACAATGGCTTTGTCGGTGTTGACATGCGGACTAGCCCTCATCTTCTGGCCCCAGGAATGGTCGCCGACGCTCGGAATGCAAGATTCCGATTTGGAGTTGCAGAACCCAGAAAAGGCGTCACGCCCGTAACGTGGGGCAATCTTACGGATGCCTGGGAGTGGCCAATTAATTGGGACGAAGGGGACATTGATTTTCGTGGCTTTCTCAGGGGAAATCTTGGAGATGTGTATGGTGTCGGTGTCTGGAATGACCCAAACGGAGTTGATTGGGTCCTAGTCGCCACCAGTGTAGACGACACAAATATTCTGCTGTATAGAATCAGGCCGGGGAACACTGCTGTCAGAGTTAAGTGTGCAGTTGACCTCACCGTTCCACCAACTCTTTACCAAGACGCTAACACGGAGGATGTATTTTGGTTCACCCAAGCCTTCGATAAGTGCATCCTTTCCAGGGGAGACTCTGCCTCTCATTTGGTTCTAACTAATTTTGAAGAAGGATTTATTGAGGCCCCAGCGGCGTCTGGCGCGGGTGGGACGGAGAACATACCTAATGCAAAGTCCACCCTCTTTTTCCAGAATCGCCTGCTCGTTCCTCACAAACCTGCTCTGGGTTACAAGGCTGACCATGTCGCGGTTTCGGACATACTTGATTATACGTCGTATGACCCGGTCTATGCTTCGTTTAAAATAAACCAAGGTGACTCTGACGGCATTGAGAGGCTCTTTAAGTTTAACGATCAGTCGGTCGTAGTATTTAAGACAACCAGCATTTATGCGGTCAGCAATCTGGTTGGTGACTGGGGGCAAAACGCAGTCCTGGATCAAGTGACAACTGAATTTGGCCTTGTAGGGCCTCGGTCAGTAGCTAACACAGGAGCCGATCTGTGGTTCCTTTCCCAGCGGGGGGTCGTATCGCTACGGCAGACTGAACAAAACAAGCTACAGGGCGTCTCAGAGCCTATTAGCACCCCTCTACAGCCAGTCATTGACCGCATTGACATGTCCACCGCCAGGGACACTGCTTGTGCCGCTTATTGGCGGAACAAATACTACTTGTCGGTGCCTCTTGACGGGTCCCAGCAGAACAATGCTGTTCTGGTCTACGATTTCCTGAACAAAGCGTGGAGTGGCTATGACGAAGGTGAAGCCATCAAGGTGAAGTATCTTTTTGTCGCAGACTTCCAGGGTAGCGAACAGCTCTACTACGTTAACTATGACGGTGTGGTTGGCCTGTATGAGTATGGGGAAACAGAATCTACTAATGAGTCTAGCCAGTCATTCACCTATGATGTCTTGGTCAGCAAGATCCCCGATGAAGGCAAAACACTTCAAGTCAATGGTGGAACAACAATCACTGCTAGTCGTGAGCGTGGAGTCATAGATGATGCTGATGTGGACATCTCTGGCGAATCTTCCTCGTTTATAGAGGAGATGACAGTCAATACGTATGATGACGAAGACGGGTGGCTTTGGGGGGTCGGTAATGATGAATCTGCTGATCCGTGCGTAATACCTGCTGACAACCTCTACCTAGGGTATGCATCAGGAGACTGGACCCACGGTGTTGATGAAGTGCAGCAACTTGACTGTGGAGTCAGGTTCATTAACTCAACACCCATTCAGATCAAATCAAACGATCCGTATGTGACAGTCATTAACGACAGGTTGATCCGAGTGGTCGATACACCTATTGACTTCATGGTGACCACCAGGGGTTATGGCTTTGCCTCTGGCAACAGGCGCAGGTTCCAAGAAACTCAAGTGTTCATTTCAACCTGGGATCCTCGCTACAAGGTGACGGCTATTGTTGATGGGGTGAAAGAAGAAACAGTTATCCTTGATGACACCTCTTATTCGTTCCCAGACAGAACGAAATACATGACTTTCGGGATCGATGATTGGGACATTGGCAACCCTAACACCGACCACGAAAACCCAGGCAAAGAAGATTACTCTGTCATCCTCAACGCAACTGAACCAGGGGGAGGGACTCTTTTGGGTGCCGGCGGGATGCAGCTAGATCTCTATCAGTATTACACTCACAAGCTGCGCGTTGATCGTCGCGGTGGTTATTTTCAAATCAAATTTCAAGGCCTAGAAGGTCGAATCAGAATACATTCAATAACTAGTGGATCCACCTCTGGACAACGCAGAGAAGGGGTTCACGGAGGAACTTGGTAACATGCCCGATAGCACTAAAAACTTCAGTGTAGATTCAGTGAACGCGCCTATTGGCGAGTCTACAGTAACGAGAACCGAGTTCATTGATGCGATTGAGCATCTGAACTATGCCGACGGAAACATTCGCTCGATAGACAACTTGAGCGGCACCTCTGGTTTTGTTCAGGTGGATGGGCTGGGAGCAGCTAACGTCAGAACTTTTGAGGCGACCACTGGCCTCGCGTGGTCAAATGAATCAGGTTCTGCTGGCAACCCATCTGTCAGAATTGGGGACCCACAGGCAGCTTGGCAGACGCTGAACGATGTTGAGACAGACCTAATTACCCTCGGCAAGCACGTAAGCTTCATCACTGGAGCATGGGCCTCTCCATATCTTCCAACACCAGAGCTTGGGGTCATCAACAGCAAGGTGATAATTAATTCATCTGCTTCCGATCTTGTCGTTTCATCATCAGACCTGCTGTCAGGAGAAACAACCTTCACGGTTCCAGCCAGAAGAAGTTTATCGCTGCATTCCGATCTTAACTCAAAGTGGGTGTTGGAGCAGACCAAACCAACAATCCCTAGCTTTGTTCCTGCTACCAATCCCTGGTACTTTGTTATGCAAAACCCTGGGGGAACATATGGATCAAGCGGAGACTTTGAAGATGGTTCTGGTGCTTTTACTGGTGTTGTCCAGACTGCCACATCCAAGACCTTGGCTGATTACGCAAACGATTATGAAATTAACAACCTGACCAATTTCATGTCATTAGCGGGAGCTTCATCTGGGATTGGTTCATCTTCTACTGGCGTTTTGGCTCAAACAGCATTTTCAAACAAAACAATTACGGATTCAATTATATCTGGAACTCAATCCGTATTGACAAGTAAAGATCAAGTTTCAGCGATACATATCGCATACACTTTGTCTGGAGAACCGGGTCAAGGTGCAGGTGTTTTTTATGGTGACGCGGCAAATCCCTACTTCCCCGCTGCATATCACTTGCCAGCTTCGGGTGCCGGGAATCCTTGGTCGGTTTCTGGCTCGGCTGTGATACCTTGGATTGCAGATTCGTTCGTAATCAGACTGGCTTCCTTCGAGCCTCTTTTGGGAGTCTCAACCTTCACCACCGCCGCAATAAAGATCACTGGCTTCAGCACCAACCACTCCGCATAAAATGGCTATTACCTTCAATGTTCAGCCTGGATATCAGTTCAGCGCATCGGAACGAGTCACTTACTCAAAGCTCAACCTTCTAGGCACCCCTGGGATCAGCCTGCAAGGGACAGTGGACTCGTCAGAGATCACTGATGGAGCTGTTGAGACATCCAAGCTGCAAAACGGAATCGACATCAACAGCAAGATCAGCGACCACAATTTAGCCCTGACAAAGCTTGCCCAGGGGACGCATGGCCAAATTCTTTACTATGATGCCAATAGTGACTTGGTAACACTTCCCCCAGGCACGGATGGCTACTTCCTCAGGACTAAGGGTCCAGGAGCAGACCCTGAGTGGGCAGCACAGGCTGGTTTAAGTTCAGTGCCTTACACTAGCATTAGCACAAACGGCAATGACAAATATTTAACCACTGACAGCTCTGGAAACATTGAGTGGATAGATAAGCCTGTCACAATATCTCAGCACACGTTTTACACGTCGAACAACGCTGAACACATAAGGGCAAACGATGGTTATGAGGAAGTTAGCATTGTCGACGGAACTGGTGCCGCCTATTCACCTGAACACCTAAGAGTAACCCTGTATTGCGAGACGAGCGATGCCGAAACCGAGTATGACGCTGGAGATGAGTTGGAACTCGGTCACAACTTTTGGTCAGCACACAGTCAAAACCGAAATGCTGTGCTGGTTATTTACGATGCCTCTGCTCAGAAAGTTAGAATTCAGTATCAATATAATTCAATATCAAATAGGTCTGGGGGCGATCTGCGTATACAGAATAAAAACACAGGCCAAGAAGTCACAGCAGACAGCACTGTTCTGGCAAACTTTAAGTTCAAGGTTCGGGCTTGGAAATCAGGCTTTGCTTCCTCTGGAACCAACGCAGGCCCACTAACCAGTGACCCTGGTTACTACTTCTCAGGCCTGTCTTCAGGAACTGCTGGTGACTACATTTTTGGAACAACAGCAGCAAGCAGGCAGGTGGTTTTCAATCACGGTCTAGGCAGCGTCCCCAAGCTCGTCCGATCAGTGCTTGTTGCCACAAGCGATGTCAGCGAGTTAGGCCTTGTTGCTGGAGACGAGGTGGACACCCGAAACATAGTCTACTCCTATGACGATACTGAGTGGGACTTGGTCGCCACTAAAACAAACGCATCTCAGGTTAGACTCAATATGACTTTAGGGCTTTCTGGAACTAAGCAAAAAACAACTTGGATGTTCCATTCCAGCACCAACAACTTGACATACCTGACCAGCGACATGGCCAGCAAGATGAAGTTCAAGCTCTACGCTTGGAAGTGATGCAGTTCGACACCTCCATAAAACCCGACTTCCTGCGCCTGACCAACAACAATGAACAGGCCTGGGACTTTGTGGAGTTGTTTGCCAAGTGGTCGCACCAGATTGACGACATTGTTGATGGAGACAAAGACATCTCTGATGAGGAGATTGTCGAGATGCAGTTAGCCTGGATGATGGCTGTGTCAGGAAACCCTTTCTACCAAGCAAACCGGGCGTTCCTGATGCCACTGCTCATCATGTCTAGCAACGCATGGCTGGACGCTAACAAATGGGAAAAGAGCGAGGACAAAGTGCAACAGTGCCATTCAGATGTCCTCAAGAGCCAATATCACGAAGTCATCTTCGCCTGTGTCTACCTGTGTGGTGGATGGAAATCATTAAGAGAATTTACTTCCCTACACAGGGAATATCAAAAGGACAATTACTATGGGAATGTATTCACCTGACGCACCTGAACCTCGCAACTATGCACAGGAGACCAGGGACACTCAACAAGCGCAGATTGACCTCGCACCAGACAAGTTTGCAGCAGAGTCATCTGACGAATACGGCAGGCCTGCTTACGCTCAACTAGACCTCCGAGTCTTGCGAGAGGTCATGATGGGCAAAGACGGTCAGCCTGGGCTGCTTGAACTGTATGAGCAAGACATCATGCCAAGGCTTGGCCAGGCCGAAGCCAATGCAAGACGAGTGGCCAGGGAGGCTGACATTCAAGACGTCGAAGACTTAGGCGTCAGAGCTACCGAAGCATTCAGGGCTGCCAACCCAGAGCAGGCTGCACTGATGAGTGAACTGAACAGGCAAGCCATGTCTGACTTAGAAGCAGGCGCAAGCTTGCCACCTGATCTTGCAAGAGAAATGGAACAGCAGGTCAGGTCCGCTCAAGCAGCCAGAGGTATGGGTTTTGGTATGGCTGACGTAGGCCAAGAGGCATTGGTCAAAGGGCTGCAAGCCGAACAGCTCCAGCGGCGACGTCAGGCCTTCGCACAGCAGATTGCTGGCATGAACGCAGCCACTGCCCAAGACCCCTTCATGGCCATTCTCGGACGTCCTGGGCTATCTGCTGGTCAAGCAGGCATGATTGCTGGACAGGGTCAAAGCTTCAACCCAGGCAACGTGTTCAACCCAGAGTCTGCATACGCAGGCAGTCTCTTTGCTAACAATTACGCGGGAGAACTCAATGCCAACATTGCGGCAGCTAATAACCGCACTGCCCTTGCGGGGGCAGCTATAGGTGCGGCTGGCCAAACAATGGGAGCAGCAGCTGAAGCCGGTGGTTTTGCGAAACTGTTCGGCGGATGCTGGGTAGCCAGAGAAGTCTACGGAAATGATAACCCCAGGTGGATGATGTTCAGAAGGTGGCTCTTCAACATTGCACCAGCGTGGTTCCGAAAGCTTTACATGAAACACGGTGAACAGTTCGCCCAATGGCTCTCCAAGAATGAGTGGCTGAAGCCGGTCATCAGAAAGTTCATGGACAGCAAGGTCAACTCTCTTCAATCAGCATAACATGTCATTTTCACAACAGAGCTACACAGGGCAAGGCATCGTTCAGCCTTACATGGTTGACCGATCTGGCGAAAACCTCGCCAGGGGCATCGAAAAGTTTGGCGAAGGCATAGGAAGAGCAATCAAGGCCCGAGGCAGGAGCAAAAAGCTTAGGTCTCAGTTGAAGGAGTTTGCTGAAGATTACAAGCCAGACAACTTTGACGGAACAGACGGTGAGTGGGTGAAACAATTCACCAGCAACCTTGACGACATGGGACTCCCAGAGCTTGAGGGCATGTCCGAGAACCTGTTGTTCAAGAAGTCGCTTCAACTCTATGACGCCAAAATCAAGCAAGCTCAGTTGCAAAATCAAACCGCACAAAGAGGCATCAACCAAGGCATTGCCCAAGATGCTTTTGACGTCAGCTTGATCAGTGGTCAACCAGCCCACCAGGCAGCACTCAGTGCATTTCAATCAACCAGCACAGTCCCACCAGGGGCAGCAGAGATGGCAATGGATCAGCGGCAAGCTACTGCTTACGCTCAAGGCACAGATCAGGACTTCCCTCAAGGCACTAGCCTGGGAACCATGCAAGCGATCGAGAAGAGCAATAGAGATACTGCTCAGGATGCCTTGCAAACAAAAAACCTGAACAGCTTGATTAATTACAGGGATAAGCAAGCCAACCTTTACGACGCTCAAGCGGAGGCTGCAAAAATTGAAGCAAAGGCAGAGGTGCAAGCGGCGGTCCAGAGGGGCGGTTTAAACGAGGACCAGGCCAAGTTGTCCATGGATCTCTTCGACAAGCTCAATGCCTCTCAGCCAGTAAAGCAATTTGGTGCTTTGCAAAGTCAGTATTCCGCTTTGGAGAATTTGATCTTCAAAAACGACAGGCTACAAGGGCCTGGAGATATTGCCATCGTCTTTACGTTCATGAAATCGCTGGACCCTAACTCTGTTGTTCGAGAATCAGAGTTCGAGGTGGCTGCAAAAGCTGGAGGTCTGCCGGAGCAGTTTGTCAACCAATACAACAAGCTTAAAGACGGGTCTTTCCTGACAGATGAAATGAGGTTGAACTTCCTGTCTGCTGCTCGCGAAGCCGCTAATTCGTATGTGCAGTCGGCAAACATTGAGAGGGACAAATACGTAGATCAAGGGGCCTTGTTTGGCCTTCCTGAGGAATACTCTGGTGGGAAACCATTTGCTCTAAAATCGACGAAGACGTTTAACAGTAAGGCAGACGCAGAAGCTGCTAGAGATAGCGGGGAGGTTCGTCCTGGGGAGAAAGTCATGATCATGGTCAACGGGGTTTTGTCCGAGCATTCTTTGGGCCGACCAGCAAATTAAAATATGGCAAGCCAAGAGTTAGATTTTATCCCAACTAACACAAACCAAAACCCTCAGGTCCCTTCTGAGGACTTTGAGTTTATTCCAACGGACCTGTCTGGAGGCAGTAGCGGTTACGATTTTATCCCGACTAATTCGCTACAGAACTTTGACAACTTGGATTATGTCCCTGGTGACACAGACCAAGCTTACGAGCAATGGCGGGAGTGGTGGGTCAATCAAGAGGACCGCGACTTTGGCTTGGAAGATGCCATGGCTATAGGATCAACCATGATCGGCGAGCTTTACGATGGGGGTAAGGCACTCTTGGCCAATGCAGCCGAAGGCGAAGTCACCAGAATCATAAACTCCATCGGAGAAGGTGTCATGCGCGGGACCGCCGATTTGGGTATCATGACCCTAAAGGGCGTAGAAAAGTTCACAAGGGATGACGAGCTTACGCGTGAAAGATTTCGTGGTTGGAGAGAAATCCGAAAGCTGGAAGCTATGCGCGAAAAAGCGCGAAGGGGTGATGAAGATCTAATTGATCACCTAGCAGGCTACGGGGTCCTGGAAGGCCTCCAAACTGACGACGTCGATGTGGATCCAGCCCTTGCCGAAGGGGCATCATATGTCACCGACATAGGCACTGTTGTGGGTGGTGCCACTCGCGGATTGGTAAGGAAAGGGATTGGCCAAAAGGCAGTCCAATTGCAGAGCAAGGCCCTAAGAGGTGCAGGCAAGCTTGCAGGCCAAGGGATGCAAAAGGTCGGCACTATCAAAGACAACCTCAAAGCAGGGTTTGCGGAGAGGTTCCCGAATGCTGCTGAAAGAATGGGCCAAGCTAAAGATATGGCTACGGCTGCTGGTTTGGTAACCAACCCTAAGGCGGCACTGGCCACTAGGGTGGCGGTTGAAGCAGCCGACAGGATAGGCCCCGCTGGATCCGTTCTGACCAAATCCATAGAAGACCTGCCTGAGCTACCCACCAACATGGGCGGGTTTGAGAGGATCTCTAAGAACATGGAGGTCCCTGAGGCATACAGGGCAACAGCCGCTGGAATTAGGTCAGCAGGTGGCGACAAAGCTTTAAGGCTTGGAAAGGACATTGGACTAGGTGCTGCTGCTGGTGGGGCTATTGGGACTGCCATGTCTGCTGCTTCCGCTGACACAGATGCAGAGTTTTACGGGGGCATCATGGGAGGGGCCTTCACTGGTGGCTTGGGTGGTGCTGCTGGTAGAGTGGTAGACGTTGTCACCGGAAAGGATGACGCCGTGCGAATGCAGGGTAGCATCAATGCCTTCGTCAAAGAACATACAGGCAGTCAAGACGCTTTGGCCAACATGGCATCTAAGTCTCGGTCTGCCTTGGAAAATGTCGTCACCGCTTCTGAGGTGTTGCGTGGTAGGGTAAATGTAAAAGTCGTTGGTGCTGATGAATTCTCAAAGCTTGTAGCCGATAAAGGTGCCGAAGGTTTTTACGATAAGGAGCGAAAAGAGATCATCATCAATGGCGAGGGTGGTGATCCAGGGTCTACGATTCTTCACGAAGTTGGCGAAGCAATGTGGGACTCTGGCGTTGTCGATAAGGGCCTTGTCCGAAGCGAGGTAGTCAGGCACTACGGCAACCTGGAGGATCTGAAGAAAGCTTACGCTAAAACCATGCTCGATGCAGAGCTGCCAGGGAAGCCAACTGATGATCAGATTGACCAGCGGGTCAGAGAGCTGAACAGGAAGTTCAATGACCCAACTGATGACTGGGTGATCAGTGAGATGTTTTCTGAAAAGTTCATGGCTGAGTCAAGTGGCCCTGGTCTTCACAACTACATCAGAAACAACAGTAAGTTCGGAAAGCTGAAACGAATTGCCCAAGCCGCCGGGAGTCCATTGGGCAACGACCTCAAGGTCGGGCGTGACAGTTTAAGCAAAGCATGGAATGAGGTCAAAGGCGCGGCACTAGATGTTGCAAGCCAACTTAAAGGTGGGCAAGGAATCGATGGGTTGGGTTTCGCAAAAGACAACATCTTCAACGAAGACTTGTCTAAAGGCAAAAAGCTAAGCAAGGCATACAAGAAGTATTCTAGAGACCTCAACTCACAATACAAAGCTGCTGAGCGAGGAGATGAACCCGCCAGAACTGTCTACTTAGACAACCCAGATCCGACAATCGATTGGGACGGTGTTGGCAAGGAGTATTTTGACGATGTCCCCGGTTCTCAGGGGCAAAAGAAAACCAAGTCTAGGAAAGATGTTCAACAAAAGGTCCGCAACAGGAGGAAGGCTGTTAAGGAAAGCCTGGAGAAAGCTGAACCTTCTCCAAATGTTGACAACGTAACGTTGAAGCCAAAATACAACGACAAGGGCCAGATAAAACCGGGACCCAAGGAGTATCGAGGCAAGTTCCTTCAAGACACATTTTCTGCCAGACCCGAGATGGAGAACTTTAGGGGGGCAATTGATACTGTCAACCAAGCCATCGCTGACGGTCGGGTCCTAAAGTCATTTTACTTTGGGGCAGGAACACGACAAGGGGGTGACAGCTGGGTCAACTCTGTCACCAAAAACAAAGGCAACATACCAGTCAGGGAGGTTGACTACATTCCATACGAGCGGTTTGCCTCTGGGGCTGGGAATGTTGGGGCCAGAGTTATCGACCTCAATTACATGCGAGCCAGGGTCAGCAGATGGAGAGACACCGATAAGCTGGATCTCTGGAACAACGATGTGGATGCGTTCCTAGATGACGCCAAGATGTATCTTGAAAACCACCGTAACGGTGTCCCTGGTAATACCAATCTGACAGAAGAGAAACACGCTATCGTCAACACGCTGTTCCAAGGGAACAACAAAGGTATCAATCCTTTTTACACTGCTTGGGACAGAGGTTCAGGCAAGCGTCTTTACAAGACTCTGAGAATCGAGCGTGTAGGATCCTTGAAGGATACGGATGCCAAAGGAACTCCGTTCGGGATGGGGCCGTTCGATCACCTCAAGGTCAAGAAGATGATGAGTCCTGCCAGGGGGTCTTCTCCTCGGACGGACGCTGAACACGCCAAGGCTGTTGATTCGGGTGACACTGATTCTGCTCAGAGAATGGTGCAAGAAGCAGCCAGCAGGGCTGGGTATAACTTTGGACCTCTTTACCACGGGACCTGGCAAAAAGATGAGGTGCTTAAAGGTCGCAAATTCGTTAAGAGAGAACCATTCAATTCCTTTAAGATTCAGAAAAGAGGAAGCACAAATACGCCCATCAATCAGTGGGGCGTTTTCCTTACTCCCAACAAGCAGGGAGCGGAGGTTTATGCAGATTTTGCTGGGCGTAATAAGGCAGGGGGCGAGCGGAGAATTGTGAATGCCATGGTTAAAATGAAGAACCCCTACACTGCTGAGTTCAAAACGGTGGGAAGGCAGTTTTTGGACTATGGCTCCATGGACGACCAAATTTACAAGACTAAAACCCAAGCAAGTAAGGCAGCCAGAGAGTTTAAGCAGGACCTAGTAGACAAGGGTCATGATGGAATAATTCTGACCGACAACGACGGGAAACCATACGAGGTCATTGTGTTTGACCCCGCTCAAATCAAGTCAGCCGACCCGGCCACTTACAACAAAAACGGCAACCTGATACCACTTTCCGAAAGGTTCAAAGAAACCACTACTGACATTAGATTTTCTCCTGCCAGGGGGTCTAAAGATTCTGGTAAAGTATTTGCAAGGTCCTTGGAAGAGATCCAAGCAAGGATTCCTCCGACTGAAAGATTTAAGGGTGACAAGGCCCAAGGCCAACCAGTCACCCGACCAAACGGGATGCGGTTTCTCTCAACCAACCTGAGCGACAAGGTTGGGGAAATGGGGCTAACCCAAGACAAGATTGATCAAGGGTTCCAAGAGGCCATCAATGAGAGTGGCCCTGCTGCACAGAAAGCCATCGACATGCTTAAGGAGGAAGGCTTTGACATGAAGCCTCCTGGTGAGAGTCACTGGAAGGCTGCTGAGAGTAGACCAAACCGAGACCGCTTCTGGTATGAGACCTCCTCTGAGGCCATGGGTATATCTTTCCCTGATCACAAAGGTGACGAGCTTGGAATGGTTATGGACATGATTGCAGCCACATCTCCGTTGGCTGACCCGAATTACAACTCAGAGCTTGCGATCTCGATCATGTCCGAAGCAGCGAGAAACGAACCATCCACGACGCCAGCAGTAGTGCAGAAAAGTGTGGCAGACGTTTTTTCGGGTGAGTTCGGGAAAGCAGAGGCCCGGAAGGTTGGGTCCTTCGGTCAGACCTTCAAGTTCTTGTATGGCTTGTTGGACAATCCTCCTTTGCCGACGAACGACAGGCAGGTCGCAGCTTCCTTCGGGATACCTGATGCAGCCTTTGGCAGGTTCCCGGTTCTGTATGAAGTTGTGACTCGATGGTTCAACAAGGCCAGGGACAATGTGAATGCCCACCGGGGCCAAGATCCCAACGGGCCTTTTCAATCGTTCCAGCTTCAAGCTGTGTCCTGGGTGCAAACCAGGGCTGAGTCACGGATGGAACGCAGGGTGAACATCACCGAAGAAGATGCGTTCCAGGGGGACGCCTATGCAAACGCATTCAAGCTTGCTGCTGAACAGCTCAGAAAGGCTGGGGTGCAAGTGGACAAGGATGCTGAGACCGGGCTACCTCTCTTCACAAAGGCTACGTTATCTGACCCCAGGGTGGTGAGAACACTTGCGCCCCTGGCAATCAAGTTCCGCGAAAACAAATTCGGGACCATGGAGATTGTCACCCTGCTACATGAAAACGGATCTAGATTCGCGGACCTCATGGAGCAAGCCTTGGCTACTGACACCAAGACAGCTCTGAACATTGGGGATGCCGTTGTAAGGCGCGGTATGAACAGGCTCATGAACCGCGAGACGGTCAACGGAGACAAGCTCCCAAGCCCTATCTCAAGGTTGTTCCAGGCAATGACCGACAAGACAGGCGAAATAACGCGCCTGGAGATGGGTAAGGGGACGTTTGAGGGGGCCATGAGCAGGAACATAAGGATTCCCATGAACAAGCTCCCCGGGGACGTTCATGAGGCGTTCTTGGCTTACCTTGGTGAGCCTTACAAGCAGGCGGCACAGGCAGCTTCAAAGTTCGATGGCACCAATGGAAACCCTGACACTTACAGCGTGTTCATGCCGGGACTAAGGGATACTAACGAAAATCTGAAAACATTTGCTGAACACCTGTCAAAGATTGGTCACGAAGCAAACATCAGCCAGAGGCCTAATGGTCTTGTCATAGACATCAATCCCCAGTTTTTGGAGGACTTTTCGACGAAGGCCCCAGAAAAGCAAAAGCTCAATGATTTGATCAAAAGATCTTTTCCAGGCTACAAGCCACAAATAACTGGTATTAGATATGACTCCACGTATATTGAGCGGTCTGATTATGGAAAGTCCATAAAGGCCTTTGAGAAGAGGTTAGAAAATGAGTATATCAAGCAAATACAAGAAGCAGCAGGAGTTAGCCGAGGACTTGCGAAAGATCTCCTCAGGAGAACTAGTGCTGAACAGCCAGGAAGCAAAATACGTAACAGTGGAAGAGTGGGCCGCATTAGGACTGCCTACGTCACGCGAATACGCAAGCTTCAATCCATTGTCGAGCAACTCCGCACAGCGGCGAAGGACCTAGAGAATGACACCGGGGCTAAAATCCCCGACATTGAAAAGAAGCTCGGTTATGATAAACCCAAAAACATTCTCCCTGGCGTCAATGTCAGGAATGAAGCCGAGTTCCCATATGCAGATCAAATTGTCGATGGCTCCAAAACCATCGAGACCCGAGACACTGACAGCCTCAAGCCAGTGGTGGGTCAACGTGTGAAGATCATCAGAACTGGCCAAGGCAAAGCCGAGGTCATAGGTGAAGCCACCATAGGGAAGCCCAAGGTCTACAACTCCATCGAGGAGTTCCAGGCTGACTCCAGCCAGCATCTAGTAGGAGAAACCTCCAACTTTTCTTTTAAGGGACAGAAGTATGGATACCCGATCATTGATCCGGTGAAATACAAGTTCCCTTACCCAGCACCGACCAACAAGGGAAGAGTGTTCACCAAGGAAGTTAGAGGCACCAGATTCTCTCCGGTGAGAAGCTTGAATAAGAGGGGTGGGGCTGTTTACCAAAACGATCTTGGATACAGAGCTGTCCAAACATCTTCAAGGGCAGGGGTAAGAGTTTACAGCAAACTGGGCAAGCGCATTGGTCCCGTGTTTGGATCGGTCGAGAAGGCCGAAGATCACCTGAGAAAGTTAGGCCTCAGGTAAAAAGAAACCCTCCCCCCGTAGTATCCAACAGCAGGGGGAGGGAGCCTAGTAACTAACAAGTATGAATAAACCAGTCGTTTGTCGCCTTAGAGATGTGCGTCTCTTCGGAAACCCCACCTGTAACCCAACAGCCGCTTGCTATTGGCAGGCAAGACAACTTTAGGACGTATGACTAACACCTGTCAACCATCCTCTTAACATCTCCTCTTTTTTCTCTATACTACTCTGCTTTTCATCAGCCATCGTGCAGATTGCGTGAAAGCACAAAACCTTCGGTATAGGCGTTAGCCTCTGTGTCTTCGTGTTAGCGAAGGCCGGAGGAAGAGTCCCAACGTTACAGCCACCCACCGCCCTGAGGGCATCTTGGTCGTGCTTCCCAGGGTTGGATGACATGTAAGCTAAACACTGGCTAAAGAGCCATCGATACTCTGGCGTGTTCCTGCCAACAATCAATCCAGCATTGAGTCTTGCCTGCTCATCTTCACACATAGCATATATGCCCCTTTTTGATGCCTCATTAAGCTCCTGAAAGGCTCCAGGCATCCAGACTATGTCCAAGTCGCTAACAACCACACAAGCCTCCTCAGGGACGATTCTGAGCGAATTTATGACACATCTGATTTTCCACTTCATAACTTCCATCCAGTCCCCACATCCAAAGTCACCTCTCGGATTTGAGCCGCTGGGTCTTTGGTAATGAATCCAAGACACGGGTTCGCATCTTTTAAGAGACGCCTCAAAATAATTGTGTCTCAAACTATCGTGAGAGGGGGTTCCTGCTGTTATGATCCAGGGTTCCATACGAGTTCTGGGTCCCCCTGAGGGAAGGGGAGGATGCTGGGGGTGGGTCCCAGGGTGAGGATTTCATGCATTGGAGAAAAGTCCCGCTTAACCTTAGAGAGGTGTCCTATGAGAATATCATCAGGAATACGCCTGGGATCGTTTGTGCCGCCCTCATAAAAATGAGTTTTGTTACCAGAGTAATCCAGGTCACATCCAACAAGGCTTAACTCAGTGGGGGTCTCATCAAGGGTAGCCCTGTTCAAGATGTCGTAAATACAATTGACCAGCATTGTCCCATTCCAAGGACAGTCGTAGAAATGGGGTTTCTTGATCCAAGAGGTCGTCATTTTTAAAGCGACAAACTTTTGCCCCAGCCGCTTGAGCATACTTGGCATTGACCAGTCGTGATGATAGAAATAGTCCTCGCTGACATACCACCGATGATGGTTCATGCCCACAACCTCGATGGAGGTGTTTATGCAGTTAACGTATTTGAATGCTCCAGAGTGGATGCCCCACCATTCTTTTATGTAAGGACCACTACCCACCAACAGTTGCTTCTGTCTCATCACAAAACTTGTAGCGTTCCCTGAGTGCGGATAGTGCTACGTCAAAAAATCTTTGTTGTGGTTTTTCAAACTTGGGCAGGAAGTCATCAACAGGGACTCCCTTAAACATCCGGTTAAAATCCTCCTCACTCCCGAACGTTCCCTCGACGCCTACATATTCCCCCAGGTTAGCAACTGTGCTTACTGGCACCTGCCCAAACTTGATCATGAGGCTAATTAAAATTGCGTCGCACTCCGTGCCAAACCTGTCTTTAAAACCGAGGCCAGCAAGCCACTCTGTAAGCTTGTCGTAGTAGTTTGGCCTGTGATTTGTCCAGTAGATCTCAGCCGCCTCTAGTGCCAAGTGCTTCCAAACATCCCACTTCTCTTTCTCTAGCCCGTAACTCACAAGGTGACCACAGGTTGTGATGTTGTTGAGGTAATTGTCATGGTCTTCACCCTTCCTCTCACTGTAGCAGCCTAGAGTTCCATATCGCATGTCTCCTTGTGCGTAGTTGAACCACATCTCCATTGTTGGCCAAAAGCTTTTTGTCGGAACAAAATCGTCCACCAAGTGGATGCACCTATCATATCCGTAGACATCAAACAAACATGCTTTCATGGCTATGCTTGTTGGCGATGGGGCAATGTTTGCGGCTGAACAATGGAAGGTAGCTTCAGGGAGTATGCTTTGGGCTAACTTACGGCACTCAAGGTATCCAGGGACTTCATCAGTGGGGATTACTTTTTGTTTTAGCTTTGCGGGGGAGTCTATGAAGATGTGAACATCATGTGGTGAGTCGGACGACGCAATAGCTTCTAGGCACCTTTTAAGATACACGGGCCTGTTGTAGGCCATGACGGCAATAGCGGTTTTCACCCCATCACCCTACATGGTGACTAACATCACTGACAAGAGGCATCCAAGGTATCTTGCACCCAGTCAGACAGTGACTTGCCTTCGGCTTTGGCAGCTTCAGTCCAAGCTTCCTTTTGATCGGGTCGGCACCGCATGTGCAAAAAAGAGGAGGCAGGTTTCCCTGCCACCTTGATTCTGTTCTGAGACCCTTTGGGAGGCCCGACTTTCCTTTTAGTCATAGTCGATAAAATATGTGTCTTCCAATTTTGAGCAATGGTTTTTCTCCTTTGGCCCAGTAGGGCCTCTGGATCCAGTCGGCATGGTAATGGTTGCAATGTTTCATCACGTCCAGATCCAACCTGTCAGGGTTGGCCTCAAGCCATAGTGCATGTCTTGCTTGAGGGGTGCGGAGTAGGGGAGCTAGATCTTGATATGACTTGCCGTTCCAGCAGCTAAACTGAAGCTTTTGCAAGCAGACCTCGCGCATGGTGATCCCCCGCTCAATGCTGCGTTGAAGAATCACGCAAGCCACTGATGTCATGCCTGCCTCCCCCTCACCTCTAGCTTCAGCCAAGATGGTCAATGCGACCACATGATCAGCCAAAGCAGAGGTGGAAAGGAGCAGGGATAGGTAAAATGCCTTCATTACAACAATAAGGTGTTAGTCATATTACCACTGGTTTGCCATGGCCAGTGCAATGCCGGGATAAGTCTTTGACCTCTTCCTCCACCTGTCGCTCGATGGGGCAAGTTTGTTTTGTCCTGAGTCTGTTTGGTTAGACCATCTAGGCTTACCATCAACCAACCTAGGTTTGACGTAATCGGTAGCAACAAGGCAGGGCAACCCTTTAAGCCAAAGGCCAGTCTTCTTTGATGCGTCATCCCCAAATTGATACGGATGAATGTATTGATCAGGTTTTCGTATGCGGGTGCTGATTGCTCCCACTGGATTCTCAACCGCGATTTTATCTATGTCTGCATCGAGCAATTTGCGGACAAACGCTAAAGCATCTTCAGTGAGTTCAGGGTCTCTGAGACCTCTGGTTGTCCAATGCATCCCCGAAGATGAAAGGTATGTGCAGGGTGGGTGAGCTATCATCATGTCCCATCCTTGATCAATCACCTCAAGGACGTCCCCTTGAATGTGCGGGCCTCTAACCTCGGAGGGTAAAATGTCACAGCTTACTGCTTCATGACCTTTAGCAATAAATGCATCCCTGACAGTTCCGCTTGATTCACATGCAACTAAAATTTTCATATAGGTGTTAGTCATTCAGGCGTGTTGATTTTCGCTGTAGAAATCCAACATGTCAGCCAAGGCATCGACGGAGATGTTGCAGGAGAGGAGTATTTCACTCAGCCTATTCGCGTCCTCATCCTCTCTATGCATGTTTTCAATAATGTTTTTAAACATGTTCCTAGTGACCACGTAGTCCTCATACCCCTCAACGGGATCAAATCCTAGTGCTGTCAGGATGTCGGTTAATCCAGCGATAAATACTGTCTTGGTCTTGTCGAGTCTCTCGACTTTCGCCCATATGCTTTTTGCTTCTTCGATAGTAATGGTCATACTTGTTCTTTCTTCTAGGTTTTCTTGGCAATCTCCAGTGCTTCATGCGCCAACCCAACTGTGTTTGGGGTTGATGCTTTTAATAGGCCCAAATTCAGTTTCAGCCCATTTTCGGGCTGCATGTTTTGTAGGAAAAATATCGCCCCACTCAGAATAGCTGTAATGCTCTCCACCTTCATACCACCAAACGTTCCACGCTCTTTCTGACGTATCTAAATTATACTTGTGGATGTTGATTCGGGTTCCTTTTTTGTTTTCGTAAATGTAATCAGCGTATCGATTTTTCATGTTTGTTTTTTCTAGGTGTTAGTCATAACGGCCTCATTGCCGCTGACTTGATTTAATATGTATCACGTTTAATTAAACGTCAACACATTAAATCAAGTATTTTTAGTTGGACCCCTTAGCACCGTGAGGGGCCTAACCAAATTTTCTTGACAATGCCTTGTCCCAGATGGCGAAGAACTCTTCTGATTCCTTTTTGGTGACTAGGGCCTTGTAGTGTCGATGCAGCATGACCGGAGAGTTTCCGAGGTGGAGTGCAGCCGACTCAGCGGAGCGTAGCTTGTTCAGCCAGTGAGAAGCTGCTGTGTGGCGCATACAATTCCTGGGCCAGTCGGAGATCCCAGAGTCGGCCCTGAGAGCAAGCATACGTTTCTTCAGGTTGATCTGAGGCTGGATCAATTCAGCAAACTTCTCATGCCCAGGGAGAATGTCCAAGACTCGTCTAGTTCTGGTCTTGGCAGCAGAGGCCCCAACAATCAGGCATCCATCCCGGTGGGCTAGGTGTTCAGTCCGCTTCGCTTCAGCAACCCTCAGGCCCATGCAAAGACACAACCAGAGGTAACCCAGAAGATCTAAAGGACAGCTTTGGATAAGCGAGGCAACAACTCGATTGGGTAGCACCTGGATCTCGCCATCAGGCATAGATGGCTTGCCGTGGATCACAACGGGTTCCTTGATGAACCCTTGCTTAAGACACCAATTCAAAAACACGGACACCTTCCTTCTGGCTGCATCTCCAGCCTTCATTGCATCGAGAGATCTCCACCAACTTTTTGTGGAGACCTGACAGATGGGGACCTCGACATCTATGAACAAGCTGAGACGTCCTAGGACATAACCAAACTCCTGGCGATAGCGGCGGCTGTAGTGGGCCTGTTGAAGGTGGGATAAAAAAAGATGAACAGATTGCTTGACCGATTGATCGCTAACGAGATACAACCGACACCAATCGGACCACACTTGGATTAGGGAGACACCTGTCTCCCACATTTCCTCAACAACTTTCTGGTCTTGGTTGGAGAGAAAAAGGGAAGGTTCCCCTGAGTTAAATTTGGTGGAGCCGAGGGGAGTCGAACCCCTGACCCCCACAATGCCATTGTGCATCTTTTCTTCCTGGATTTTTAGGGTTGGTCAGTAGATGTCTGAGGGTGTCTGATAAAAAGTTAAAAATAATTGGCACGTTCCCGACCGTGGGATCGTATTACATGACTAACACCACATGGAATTGACAGAACAACAAACCAAATTGGCTACCCAGGCAGCTACTTTGCTTGGTGTTGACGTTTCCGATATGCTCTCTCATCTGCTCA